>WLWF01001041.1_pt1 | contig 24656 bp, 8 predicted proteins | sample 6718331 | NCBI WGS metagenome assembly WLWF01 (sample SAMN12718692, study PRJNA515312) | sponge metagenome | isolation source: marine sponge | host: Mycale hentscheli | place: New Zealand: South Island, Marlborough, Capsize Point | collected 2003-05-01
AGAGCCAACCGCTTGCTGACTCGTTACTGCTGGGTCTCCGACGCGCCCTACCTGAACACACGATTCGTGCGTTCGCAGACACAGGATGTATTCATATCCTTGCAATCTCGGGTTTGCACGTTGGGCTGGACCAGACCGCACCCAGATTCCAACAATGCCAGTGCAGGCATTTGGCACTACGAAAACAGTGACAAAACGATAGCTACCGAATGCTTGCTGTAGCTGTAAAAATTGGCGATAACGTCCCCAAACGTCCCCCTGGGGACGATTCTTTCAAATTGGACGGAGGGTGCGGGAATGGGTAGACGTGCAAAAGAGCAAGTACCGCAGATGCGTCATGACAAAGAGCGTGGCCGGGCGTATGTGCGCATTGACGGAGTGCGTCACCGTCTAGGCAAATGGGGTTCAGACAAATCACAGGCGACCTACGACGTACTGATTGCCTCCTGGCTGGCATCTGGCAGAGTCAACACAGACGGGGCCACCGTTGTTATGCCTGCGGAGCCCAAAATAGCCCCCCTCCCCTCCTCTTCTGGAGTCTTGACGGTTGCTGACCTGCTGGCACTCTGGATGGAAGATATCGCCGTCAATGGCAAAGGTATCAAATCCAGTTCCTACGGGTCAGCCAGAGCCGCCGGGCGGGCTATGTCTGCCTACCTAACACTTCCAGTTGAAGACTTTGGACCAAAGGCTTTTAAGGAGGTCATGCGGAACTACGCAAAGACTCCCGTTGTTAGGCGAAAAAAACAGAAGGACGGCAGTGTCGTAAATGTTGAGAGACCCAGAACTAGAAATTATGTCAACGCCACCATGATTCGGATTCGGAAAATGTTTCAGTGGGCGGTCAGTGAAGAACTCATTGACGAATCAAAAGCATGGCGTCTTCAGGCTGTTCCATTACTGGACTTTGGAGACCAGCACGCGAAGGAAAGCGATGAACGCCAGCCAGCAAAACCAGAAGACGTACAAGCAACACTAGGAGCCTTAACGCGGGAATGTGCATCACTTGTACAAGTACTGTCGTTGACAGGTTGCCGCCCTAGTGAAGTGTGCAGGATGACTATGGAACAAATTCATGACCGTCACAAAAAGGTCTGGCGATACGTTCCGAAGCGTCATAAAAACAGCTGGCGTGGCAAGATTCGCCACGTTGCAATCGGTCCAAAGGCTCAGGTTATTATCAACAAGCAAGTGGAAACCTTTGGATTGAGTGAATCAGACGCCATATTCTCACCACGTCGGTCCGTCTCCAGAAACAAGAAAATTGATAGCAAGCCAGATCCTAGAGCCAAAGAGTTCTACGAAAGTAATATCGTTCGCAAGGCAGTAGCTAGGGCGTGTGAAGTTGCAAACGTGGAACACTGGTTTCCATATCAGATGCGGTATGCAGCGGGTGCAAAGGCACGTCAACAAGGCGGCATAGCAACCACATCGGCAACACTAGGTAACTCAAAAAAGGTTGCCGAACATTATGCACCTGAAGGCTTTGAAATTGCTGAAGCATTTGCGGAGGCAAATGGATGAGCAAGGAACCCACTGACGAAGAATTTATTGCAGGTGTCATGGAAGGCATTAAGCGTTTGCCGAAGAACAAAGCACGCGGCGATGCTGAAGAAATGCAAGCCGCAATCATTAAGGCTTTACAGCGTGCCTATGGAGGCGGTGTCAGAGATTGGGAAACGTATAACGAAGAATACGGCGAAGCTGATGCTGGAATGTCACCAATGGGCGACCTGTGCATGGAGTTGACTGGTTTCTGGACGTTCGATAATTCCGAACTGATGGTGAAGATTGGTGACGCTGTTGCTGCCGGTATTCAGAAAGTCATTGACTCCAATGACCCAGATGCTCAGGAGAAAATCCGCCGACTGTCACAGGTTGCAATTGGTGCTGGCTATATCGTTGCGCTGCTTGATGACAAGGCTGCTGGCAAGCGTAGAAGTCCTGTTATGGATGACGGCAAAAAGCGTAAGACTGACGCCGAAAGAGCAAGGATTCAAAAGTTTGCTGCTGACAATCCTGACATGACACAGACGGCGATGGGAAAAGCTCTTGGAGTCTCACGCCAGACCGTTGGCAAGTATTTAAACGAATAGTCCAAGATTCTTTGGCGTGTCAAATAACGATTGTTATTTGACAAACTAAGTGGCGAAAGTTGCCGCATCTTTAAAACACTCCCATCATGGCAATACATCTCACGCGAAGAGATGCAAACCGAAAGATTGGAGAGTGAAGGAATGTTGACGAAAGAGAAAAAACTACCAGTACCAGATGCTTGTGAGTGGATAGCGGAAAATGCCGGAATACCGAAGCCATGCGCAGCCACGGTACGCCGCTGGATGCATGGTCTGGGCGTGTCTGGTCCTAAACTCAAAAGCATTCGTATCAATGGCACCTTCTACACGCAAGCCTCATGGATTGCTGAGTTTCTAGAAAACAACTCAGAGGACAACGGACCGCTGGAAGTAACGGCTGCTGCTGTTGCAGTAGAGAAGCAGGCTGTTGTTGACCACGTCCGTGACCAGTGCGGCATTAAGAAGCCAGGAAGACCAAAGAGCAAATAAACAAAGGCGTCCACCAACGGCTACATCGGTGAACGCCTTCTGAACAACCAGAAACCTATGACAGAAACCGGAAGTCTGTCTGCATTCTAGCAGACGTTCTTCTGGTGACGGGAGAACTTCAGGATGAAAGCCCTTGATAAAGTCTTGGCTGCAATTGGCGAAGGCAATTACAACAAAGCAGGCGATGGATACTCCTGCCGTTGTCCTGCACATGATGACAATAGCCCATCTCTCACCATCACGCCTAAACCTGGGAAAGTGTTATTGCACTGCCATGCCGGTTGCACGTTCGAACAAATCGTATCCGCATTAGGACTGCAGAAAATCGATACGTTTGATGAAGAGACTGCGGCTATAGGTCCGTCAAAAAAACAGAAGAAGCGGCACGCAACTTGTGACGATGCTATCGCAGCTGTGCGTTGGAGTGTTGAGCAGGATGGGAAAGAAGTGGTTGACGTTATCCCCTACCCTTACGTTGGCGGAAATAGCAAGCCTTTTGGATACAGTGTTCGTTTTAACTTTGCAGATGGTTCGAAGACATTTCGACAAGTGCACGTTGATGGTGATGCTTGGCTATCAGGAGCCGGTGATCAGCTGTGGCCGCTGTATCTGTTGGATGAGATTCCTGATGATGGAGTCATTTACGTTCACGATGCGGGCAGTCCGTTTAACGAGATTGTTTCTCCCGGCAATGTAGCCCTAGTTGCTCATTATAGAATAGATGATGATCTTGCAAGAAGAGGATTATCGAACTTTTTTCCCAACACTGTTGGTCCAGTTAGAGATAGGCCGCAGGAAGAGCAGAATCTAGTTTTAGAAGCTCGATTATTTAATGGTAGTAGCCATAGTGCTAGCAGATTTATTAATAATGGCGTGCTTGATACTCGTTTTGCTGAAAGTTTTGCTTATTCTTTCTTCTTATGTGGCGCTACGGGGTATAATAGAGTAGATAGTGTAACAGCGCCAACGCCTACCACCACTACTGAGCCTCCTGTAGTGGACGATGTAGAAGAAGTTCCAGAAGTTCCAGAAGAAGAGATCGAAGTATTTAAAATGGGAAATCTTAATATAGAGAATTAATATGGCCTATAATTTTACAAATAAATATCCAGACATTGCGGACATTGATTTAATATTGTCTCACCAGTTGGTGCAGCAAATTTTCCGTTTGCACAGTACTCAATTTGAGGGGTCTCGCGCTGTTATTGTAGATGATGAAGTAGAATTTGAAATGGTTAATACCATACCAGATTCCTTAAGAGCAATAAGCAACAGTAGGATACTGGTTAGATATGTTTGGACTCCAGACGAAACCACCTCTGAAAGATTTACATATGATTTAGCAGAAATGGAATTGCCACCTATTGTGCCACATTCTTTTTCCTCATTTGCTATGAATCCAGAAAATGAGTATAAATTTAGTACTCCTTTAGTTGCTACAGCTATAGATGGATCTAGTCAATATTTAAGACATGGCTATGGATATTATAGATTTGAGTTTGCGTTTCTTGGCGGTACAAGTGTTGGCTCTTCTAGTCCAGCTCGTGGAGATCTAAGTGATTACATTAGTACAGATTTCTTTAAAGTAGAAGATGGTTTTGAAAAATCTAATTTTCAATTAGAACAAGCGGAATATCCATATCCAACTACGACCACAACAACCTTATCTCCTATAGTATCATATCCTGCTCCTGTAATTTTAAATGTAGGAACTTTAGAGTTTACTCAATTCAATGTTTTGCATTCCAAGTTACTTGACGGTACAGAGGATTATAAAGGTGCAGATATAATTAAGGGGAAATCTGAAGCTGGAGTAGTAAGTGAATATTATTACGATAATGATATAAAGTCTGAAAAAGTAATAGGAATTTTAACACCTCAAGAAAATGAATGTGATTTTTTAAGAAACCCTAATTCAGACGATAACTCTACTTATCTCAGATCGGCTCAAGACTTTACTTCCACTGAATTTTATTTACACGCAAAGATACCTGATTTTTCAAGAGTACTAAGTAAGATAAAAGAACAAAGTTTTCCAAATGCAAATATTTATGTAGATGTTGAAGCCAATACTCATGAAGACGCTACATTTAGAAAAATAGAAACTTATACAATTAATATAAACAACGCTCCTAATGTTGAAGAAAAATTTTTCACACTTAGATTAGATCATATCATTAATCACGAAAGTTTAATTTTTAATGAAGTTTCTTTTAGGTTATTATTGCGAGATGAAGAAAGCTTTTTAGTAGATTCATTTTATTCTAATGATTTTTCTTCTAATAAGTTATGCAATGCAGGGTTTTTCGGAGAAGTTACCACGACAACGACAACCTCTACGACAACTACTACGACTACCACAGCAGCACCAACGCCTATTGATAGCGTCACATTTTCACAAGCTGGTAACGACTTAATACCCTATTTGCCAGTTGGTTCTGAACCTAATATTGGTAAGTTTGGATTTGCTGTTTCTATTAACAGTGTAGGAAATATCGTAGCAGTTTCTAATCCATACCATAATGGATTTAATCAAGGTGATGAGAAGCATGGTTCAGTACATGTATATATGTGGAATGGTTTCGATTGGTATCCATTTGGAGAGTTTTTCGGCAATCAAAGCACTACTTTTGGTAAGTCTATTACTTTGAGCGCCGATGGATTTTTGCTAGCTATTAGTGATGAAAATTATGTACGCATATATAGGTATGATACAGAAATTAATACTTGGGTTGTTTTAAATTCAATAGAAGTTGAAGAACAAGGTGGAAACAAACATGTTGATGTTTTACATGTTGAGTTTGATGTTTCCGAAGGCAGTACATTAGCTGTTTCTTACTCAGTCGAAGACTCTTCTACTTATCCTAGACAGTCTGTTTCTAAATTATCTATATATAGAGATAATGGTGAAGGGTACAGTAAACTAATAGATAATTTTACAAATGAGTTATCTACTTCAATTTCTGACATAAACAACATATTTGTATGTAGTAATTCTATTAATCAAATTGATACAAACTTAGAAAATAATTTTAGACAACTAGGTAATACATTTAACTTTAAAGCTTACGATACGGCATCAGATATTGATGGCAATATAGTTGCTTTTCTTTTACCACAAAATCAAGCCGTTGACGGCTGGCCTTTTCCACATGGCGGTCTTTTAGCAATTAAAGCTTTTAGAAGAATAAATGTTAGATATGAACAGCTAGGTTCTGATATTCTAATAGATACTACTGATAATTATTTAAGAAATAATCCTAATCTTGAACTTGTAGGAGCTAGAGGCAAGATACAATCTAGTGATTTGATTAAGATTAGTGAAGAGGGTTTATTTTTAATTGTTAGAACTTTACATAGTACTGATCAAACACAAGCTGGAAAATTTGGTTCAATTAGCGTATACCAATACGATGAAGGAATAAGAGATTGGGTGGTATCAAAAAATGTAATAAGATTAGATGATTCTGAAGATTATACAGGTTTAAATTTTGGTCAAAGTTTTGACATGACTAACAGCGCCAATGTTATTGTTGCTGGTAGTAATAATACAGTTGATGGACAGCAAGGTATTTGCAGGGTTTACACAAAGAATGGGTTTAGGATACCAGTAGTATTTAATGTTCCGGGTATTTTTCCTGAGCATATGCCTACCACTACAACGACAACTACGCCTGTGCCAACAACTACCACAACTACCACAACTACTACTACCACTACTACAACTACAACTGTAGCACCTGTTAGGACAATTACATTTTTACCTTCAAGATCATTTAGCACTCTTATCAGTAGTGCTGATTTTACAGGTGGGGCAGTACCGAGGTATGCGCCAGTTGGTAACGTATATCCACAGCACTTTCTCGATAAGGTTAGAGAAGGGAATGTAACTCCAAGGATTTATTCTACTCACGGACAGCATTATTATTACCAAGGCGACATTAATTTCCATACAGTAACTGGTGGCTTGCGGTATCTAATTGGCGGGTATCAACCATACAGTTATACATGGATTGATGATCCAACTAAGGATTATACTTATGGACGATTAAAGGACGGACATTTAAATACCAAATATTATTGGTATGGCGTTGGTCAACGCGATCAAAGCATAAAAGGTAATGCTGGTTACAGAGGGGTGAAGACAAGAAATTTTGATTTTTATAGTCAAGAACGAGAAGCTTTTTTCTTTCATCGTGAAAACGATGTAACATATATGGGTTTAGCTTATCCTGAAGCTCTGAAACCTGATGGCAGTCCTAATACTGTTATGACGCAACCACAAGGGGCGTATGGTGGTAGATACGGTCTCGGACAGAGTGGTTTCTACGGAGCAGGACAAGGATCAGAGTACTGGCAAACGAGGGTTGAAACATTAGATTTTAATGGACGATTAGTAGACATTTTTTGTGGACACTCATTAGGATTTACTCTTGATCCGAATCAACTTGGTGTGTTTATTTTTATCTGGAGGGCTGGCACTGACAGCAATGGCGTAACTAGCGTTACGCATGGCAATATAGCTGATGGTTTTTGGGTGTTTAGCTATAAAGCCACAGAAGCTCAAAGAAATGCACTTAGAAATACAATACCAGAAAATTTTCCTACGACATCTTTTGGAGAATCTTTTGCTACATTTGACTATGAACCAACTACAACCCCTCCACCAGTATTGGAAATACCAACCCAAGCTATAACAACAACAACCGCACCGGCAGTACCGATAGAGGAAGGATGTAATCTACTTTCATACAAGGCTCCTACGGATTTAATCGAACTAGACAGCTCATCAATAAAAAATCGAGAAATTGTTAGCGTTTATGGTTTGACTTCTCGTGCATACAGAGTGTTTGAGATAGGCGCTGATAATCAATTTAAAAGTGATTTTGATAGAACTGGCGGCAGTCTACATGAGAGTCATTATCGTTTTCGACAAATATCATCCACTTTTCAGTTAAATGGTAATATTGTGGGGTACTCATCTTCTTCCAGATTTAAACTGACGGGATTTGCCATTGATTCAAAGTACAAGACTTACTTTAACAAAATATACGAACGCAAATGGGATGCAGATACGGGTAGGGGTCTTGCTCGCAATGAATCTGGCTACCCCCAACCAGCAAAGGTGCATTATTGGACTGATAAGAATGGGGTGAGACAATCAAGACAAGGTAATGATATAGAATTTTTAGAAGGCGAGCTTGTTGAATATAGAAATGAATCCAAGTACGAGCTGATTAATACTTCCTCATTCACCGGATGGAACTCTGTACCTTACGGCACATATAGAATTTTACAAACAAATATACTTGCTTATGGCGCGTATAAGATGCTAAAAAACGTTCACGATTACACGGTCGGGTATATTAGCGCGAATCAGGATGGCAATGGCGACAGAAACATTCCTAGAACATATCAGGGCTGGGCAAGAACAGATGGAGAATATTTCTTCTTATTCACATTCTGTAATTCAGATGAAGTTCCAGAAGGATATCACGGCGATTGGCCTCGTGACCTGTCAAATTTACCAACAATTACTACTACTACAACTACGAGAGCGCCCACGCCTATTGATCCCGCTGCGCCAGTTTCAGAATATACTGCAATTAATGGTATTGAACCGTTTGACCGTTTTAGGGCAGACAGTTTGATAACACAAGATTATAAAGGTATTAATCGTAATACAAGAGAATCAGATATTATTAGTACTGACGGTAACGGTATACACTATGAATTTAATAATATAGCAATGAGCAATGACGGTGAGTTTATAGCTTTTACACACGGTTTTGATCATCATGGTAGTTTTCAAAATTCACAAAGTTCTTTCACTACAAACATTTCTGTGTTAAAGAGAGGTAAGTATTTTAACCTTGACACAAAGACTTATGAAAGTATCCCAAGAGATAATAATGGGAGCCTTATACCTAAGAGATCTGAACTTCAATATGGATATTATCAAGATGTTCTTTTCGGGGGCGTTGATAAAGATTTCTCAAATTTGCAAATCGAAAATGACCATCCTTATGTAAAACTTACTTTTAATGATAATAATAATGGTGTTAGGCTATATTCATTGGCAAATAATAATGTTGTGCGTCTTGTTGATGGCTCTGAATTTTTTATACCTCTTTTCAAAAACAGGGGGCCACTTGAAGAAAATCAAGCCCACGTTTTCCAAAAGAATGGATTTTTAGGATTAACTGATCACTATCAAGGTGGCATGTCCAGTAAATCTATACTTGTTCGTCATGGCCTTGCGCCAATCGACAAGTCTTCAAATAAGACAGAGCCAAATGATTTGGTAAAACTAGATATCTTTGACAGTACTCATAAAAGTGATAGATATTCTGTTTATGGTCCGTATGGCAATCTTTTCCCAGTTTATGCCATAAATCACCCCTTAATCCGCTTGGCGGCTGGTAAACCAAGTGTTGGTGTGGGTAATTTCGGGTACATTCCTTACTTACCTTCAACGTCAGTTTATCCTTCCGCTTTTGGTGTTACTCATCGTAGCTACTTGGGAGAAGTTTCTGCAATAAGTGGTAATGGAAAAGTTATTGCTATATCTATTAATGATTACAAGAATTTTACAGAAACTTATACTGAATCTGATATTCGAGGAAAATCAGTACACATATACGAGTGGGGGATAGACGCACAAAAACCTAATGCCAATCCTGAAACTGGTAGAGATACAGGAACCATTATTCCCCAACCACGATGGTTACTAATAACTCATCAAATACAACTTAGACATCCAGACATGGATAGTGGTGAAATTTCTCCTTACCTTGATGAAGCATTCACTGTCTCTAGGCCGTATACAGTTCGTGTGATTGCATCAAAACTTAGCCATGACGGTAAGAGACTAGTCATCGCCTATTCAGCCACTACAGAAGTTGACGGAGAAGAGAGGACAGCACAGGCTATTAAGGTATACGACCGTGTAGTGAATTGGGTTGGTGATCCAGTTACGGGTTTTGATAACTACAAAAGCAGAAGCGATGTTGCTGATGATGAAGTTCCAATAGAAATGGCAGGCTGGGCGCAAAACGTAAATTACATAAGCAATGACGAAACACTAGGCGGTGGATTAGACATTAAAGGCAAAGGAAATATAATTGATGTAGAAATAAGCAAAGATGGCAGTGTAATAGCCATGTGCTTTGGTGCTAATTCTCAATCCCCGACGATAACCGACAAAGGAAGTGTTAGGGTTATAAGGTTACAACAAACATATTCTCTACCCACTGAATTGCCAACTAGTTATCTTGACGAAGGAGCGGACGATATACGAGCGCTTCCAAAGCAAAATAAATGGGTAACAGTATTTGAGCAATTTGGAGTAAATATTTTCCCTCGCCTGCGTAATCAATCTGGACAGCTAATAAGCGATGGGGCTGAAGAAAGATTCGGAATGTCCATCTCTATGAGTGCAAATGGGTCTTTGCTAGCAGTGGGCGCTAGCGCTGTACTTAATAAGAAAATTTTCCCTACAGATAATTCCGTACACCGTGTGCCAAATGAGCTTTTTGTTTATGATTTATCATCATTTAATGATACAGCTCCACCAGTTTTAGCACCAGAAGAAACTCAACCTGACGCTACAACAACAACGACTACAACTACTACCACAACCACTACAACCACTACGACAACAACTACTATTCCGTTAGTAGGAAATAGCCCCAAATGTTTGCCAGCTGTATCTTACTGGAAGACAGGAAATTTTAATGCGCAATCGTCAGAAGATCCAAATACTCCGGGTCATAACAAAAGTCAGGTTAATCATCAAAAGAGAATATTTGTAATCAATCCTGATGACCCCGTACCAAATACTGATAGAGTTAATTATGTAGAAGGTTTATTTTACGCAGAACCTCATGGCATCGAAGATCATGATAGAATAATTCCCGGTTATGATTTTTATGTTTATCCTAATAATGCGTATACTATTTACAGTGATGCTAGAGTAACTAATTATTATTTTAAAGATAATCCATTTATTCATATTACAGCTTCGCGTATAGATGAACATGAATTTCCCGGTGCTGGATTACAAAAGTATTTTAGTGGAATAATTACTCTTTTCTTGCGGGAGGGTTATGATACTTGGGATGGTGAAAGTTTTTTAATATTTTCAACTAAACGAGTAGTTGGTACTAACCCAAATTACATAAACGGAAAAGATGTTGCACTTTTAGGTGTTGCAGAAGCGAATGCTCAAGGTTTCAATTGTGCCAGCCTGAATCAAAAAAACGAAGTTTGTTTAGATTATGATATTGATGTTGGCGTTGAAACTGTTGGCAGTCAACGTTACTATACTTTCAATGGGCTTTCTAGCTTAAATCATAAATTTAAATTAAGAAACGGTGTCTATCGTTTTAGAAATGTCTCAAGATCGCACCCAATTGGTTTCTATCCAGTTGATCAACCCCAAGGTTTTATAGATTGGGCTGTCCTGTATGCCAATGACAATACATTTGCATTGTCTTCTAATGTTAATTTTAGCTACGATTTAGACAGTACAAAGCATAGTCCAATACATGTCAAAAAGAATATTCAAGGTTTTGATGTAGCATATGCAGCAACTATATGGAACCCCAATAGAGATCCATACACAATAGTACTAAATGTTGCAGATGATTTTGGAACAGCTAGCTATGAATGTTATAACCACGGCTTTATGGGTGGGGCTGCTAATTTAGTTTATGATAGCTCTTGTCCAGCGTTTGTTGAGCCTGAACCAGCGAGGGTTCCAGCTATCACAACGACAACCACTACCACTACAAGAAGTCCTATTGTTTTTCAAGAAGATCCCATATTTGACATCCCACCGCTTCCAGAAGGTTATGATAACTGGGAACATTGGTTTAATGACCAAGCTACAACCACGACTACAACTACAGTAGAACCAATTGTAGTAGTAGAACCTGTACAACCGCGTGTCATAGTTACAACTACGCCCAAGCCATATGTCCCAGTTCTTACAATGCCGAGTGGCCCTACGTGTACGCCGTATGGGATTGTTCTTAAGAATAAAACTGATCAAGAAATACAAAATCGTGTCAGATCAAATCTAAATGTAGGTTACAAAGATTACAAACAAGGATTAATTAACACTGATGTACAAGATTGGAAATCTTATTCTTGGCTTCCAGATGCTAGACCTTGGGGTATGAAGTTTATTAACAGTTCGGCAGATGTAATTTTCGACAATAATATGAACATTATTGGTCATAATGATGCCCTCCCTGAATATTGGACTGACTATTTTGTTGGATCTCCAAATGGCATATCAGGAAATACTTATTTATCTCTCGCCGCTCCAAACATCTTGAGAGAAAAAGACGTGTACGAAATATACTTACTAGAAATTTCAGAAGATTCTCCAATCACTGATTATGATTTTAGAGATAATCCTCATATTGAGTTAATACCTTTAGATAAAACAAAAACTAGAAAAAATTCCGTACCTTATTTCATTAGTACTAAAAGTTATTTATTCGACGCAAGAAACTCTGTTCGGGATAATGCTAGTTATAGTCCGTATATTAGCACTGATCCAAATGCAGACACCAGATGTGATTATTACTGGGGTAATGTTATACTAAGGATAAAAAAAGAGGCTAACAATTACTACAACCAGATTGATATTCCCGCTTATGACAAAAGAATAAGCAGAGAAATTAGAATTCAACGCGGCTTCTTTTCTATACTTTCACAATGGATGGAAGTAGTTAGATTTTATATTAATCAGGGTTCGTGTTCAAGACGGCACGTCGCTGGAACATACTTAAGTGACTATATTGTAAAACAAAAACAATCTATTGCAACAACACAAAATTCATTATTATCGGACACGTATAGGAGGGTAAAAATTAATGCACTTTCAAACCTCTATTTAGATTCAGACACTAAAAACGTAAGAACTGAAAAAACTTATTACGAAACTGGCCCAAGTAAAAAATTAGTAGTTAGAAATGATGTTGATCCACTGTTTTATCCCAAATACCAAAAAACAGGAAGAAGTTTAGATGTAAATGATGTTCGTGTGTATGATACTTTTTCAGTTTCTTCTGGAGTTTCTAGTTCCCAACGTAGTAAACCAAGTAGAATAAATGGCATTGCTAATATTAATGACCCGTCTCCATTCGTAGTATATAGAGATTATCCAGAAGATTTTAATAGTGTAAATAAAACATTAGATTTTGGAATGGAAGAATTTGAGCAAAGATTTGTAGTATCTCTTTTTGATCCTGAAGCCAGAAATGTTATGACAAGAGAAGTTTTCTGTTTGCCAACAGACGGTGGTTTTGGATACTCTCAAAACAGAGAACAGTCTGAAAGTGCTACATTAAATCCAATTAGCTCCTTGTCAACTAACCCGTCTTCTTTCTCTTTTAGTTCTAGTGATGATACTAAATTTTCTTTTTCGGAGGATAATTCAGATTTCTTGGGTCCAGTAAATGTATATAGATCATCGTTTCTTAATGACGGGGCAAATGCAAGTACAATTCCCGTTGGGGTTGACGTAGGAGACACATCAATAGACGGTGATTTTTATGCATACAGTTATCATTTATATGGAAGATTTCCAACCATCGTTGTTAAAAATTATACCAACAACGCCACCCACGCAACGATTGAGCCGGATGGAATCTTAGCAGGACATAAACTATCTTTAAAACAACTTAATCCAAATAATTGGAGTGCAAAGCCTTTACTATTAGCTGTATCTTCTTTAGAGAGTGTTAAGATTTATTTGATAGATGGAACTAAATTCCTTACACCAATTTTGTTAAAAGGAGGAATTGATTTTGAAAATCCATATCTTAACTTTATTAAAGAAAAAGGGTTTTTACCAGATGATAGAAATGCTAATTACTCTAAGCCGGAAAGTTTTATATCCCCCGTTGGATCTAATCGTAATAACGTTGTACAATCTCAAGATTCTGATAGAACAATAAGGCTACAACCAGACGAAGACTTAGTTAGAGATATTACTATTAGTTGGCACAATGTAGTTAAGTCCACTGCTTATAATATCATAGGTCGCGGAAAAGGTAATTATAACAAAAAAATGTACAAACATATACTAATTCCTAGACTTAACACAGCCGTAGAAGAATCTATAATAGATAGATCACAAAGATCAATAATTGATAATGTATATCCCACTGTTAATGATAATCAAGTAAGCCGCCTGTTAAGTCTTGCAAAGGTGCAAAATTTGAATAATATATTTGATCTTAATAACATATCTGATCCAGCATTTTATAGTGAAAATAGTGTATTGTCTATTAAGATTAGCAATGCGGTCGCAGGAGAAAGTTTTGATATTGAATGGTGGCATAAGGGCGCAATAGTTAGAAATAGAAAACAAGCGTTAGCTGATAAAAATGGCGTTTTAACAGACACGTTTGCGGGTGCTGGTCAGTGGGTTAACCATGTTAATCAATATGGCATGATATTCATGGGTGTAAATAGTATCCCTGTGCTTTCTGGAGAGGTTAAAGTTGTGGTTAGAAGAAGTAATATTTCGTCTCAAGTTGATTATATTCTTTCTACTAGACTTCCTCAAAAACGCCAAAGTGATAATATGCGAAACAGTTTTATAGATTCAGCAGAATTAAGAGACAATGGCTATAGCAATAGCTTTATTCAAAGTTTAAGGGGTACTAGTTTCCAAGGGCCAGTTTCTTTAATTGCTGATGTAGACCAAGAATCTAACGTTCTTATAAATGAATTTAGACGCGATTCCACAAAGAGCAATTCATTTATAGAAGCTTTTGCTGGAGAAAATTATGGCTGGGACAATGTTGTTCTTAGGACTACAGATGGTGGCGTTGGCCCTAAGCCTGCGGATTTAATATTAGATTACAATGCACAATATACTAGCGCAGCTATTTCATTACAACAAGATTTTATTACTGTGCCATCTATAACAACTGCTACTTTAACTTCTGACACAATTGTTGGTGGTGGAAGTATTACTCCTGACGACACTTATGACGGTGGCGGGGGTGGCGGTGGTGGCGGTGGAGGAGGATACTAATGGTTGTTAATTATAATAAACTATTTGATGATGGAAAATACCAAAATATCACAATAGATCAAGGTGTGCAGGGAGATGCATTTGAAATGCCCACTCTTGATGATTTTAAGATGAGACTTTTAAAATCTGAATCTTATGTTATATTATATGATTTTCATTCACTTCCAATTAATTTGGGAGTTTCTCAGGCAGCGTCGTCATCAGCTCCTCAACTTGTAAAAATGAGAAGACATGTCACTAACCCTATTGACACTACTGCGTCTATGAATAGGTATAGTCGTCCCTGTCAAATACCACCTGAACCAGAAGAGTTTGGGGACGCATTTGGTAAATCGGGTAAAGATTGTGAACAAGCAACTAGAATATACAATGGAGGTGGAAAGCTTAATGGTTCATATAGAGATAAAAATGGAAGCTTTAAAGACTTTAGCTTTAAAGTATATGCAAGTTCCATGCTTTTAAAAAGAAGAACAGCGCAATTGTCAAATCCATATCCAGTATATAAAACAGGTTCTGCCAATAGTGTAATAGAGTCGTGGAAACGAGCTAATAAATTCGTAACTGCTAACAACCCACGTACTGATGTTTCTAGTTTAAGTAAATCATCAGAGGCGTACAAAAGATATGCCGCTACAGGAGAATACGCAACAGCAAGAAGAATTACATTCAACATGGATGATCCAAGATTTTCTACAGAACCAACGAAACACACCACCACAGTACGAGCGCAGCTTTCTGAAGGATTGTCGGCAAAAGGTTATCCAGCTTTCACTGGTCCTATATTATGGAAAGTTATTTATGGCACAGGACCAACCTTTGGAGCTGGAACAATAAATGACAAAGATATGTTAGTGGAAGGTAGGAACATGATAGTTGGCGGTTCTTACGCTATGATAAAAAAATCAGATTACGATGCACTTATAAGAACGAGGAGGGATCTTGGACTCTCAATAGAGAGATTTAAAAAAAGCGGACTTTTTACTGAGTTTGAAGTAGAATATGATTTACCTGACTTGTGGGAGTGTAAGTTTAAGTTAACTAAAAATAACGGTCAACGAATTCATGATGGTCGTTTCGACGTAACAGATAAAGATATACAAGCTATACCATATTCATATGATACCATACCTTCTACTGCTTTCTATAAACCTCCTAAAGATAGTGACATTGTTTCTCTTGGGGGCGGTAAGTATGGCACTGCGGCATCAAGTAGAATTCCTGACACGCTTACAAAAATTGTCACAGGAGATGCTGATTTTGTAGAACTTCCAGATAGAGGCAGAGCAGTTTATTGGCAACATTACTATAAGTTTAATGGAGATGGAGAATTTGCTGGTGTTAATCCCAATAATGTTGAAAAGTTTTGGGACAATGGAGGAACCTATCAAACAACAAGACCCGGATATCAGACTGTGTACGAAACAGAAAAATTTGACTACGGTAAATATGTTTCTCAGATACCTAGATTATATTATCAAGCTTCTAAATCTCCCAGCGAATCAATATACTTTAAAAACCCAAGTTTTCCTAGACCCGTACAGGCTAATGGTGTTCAGTTTGTTTTCAACCCTAAGCAAATAGAGAATGGCGATAACGAAGTTACTGCGATTAATTATATAGATCCTAATTTTGCAACGTCTTCTTTTTTTGGTAGACCTAAGAAAAAGGGTGTAGTTAAATTTTCTACTTATGATGTTGGAGAATTCACTCTTGAAATTGTTCAAGCTAATAAAATTAGCACCACGGCAAATGCTCCAAACCAACAATTTAAAGCTTATAAACTAAAAACAGCAGGGGTTGATAAACAACACAGAGGTTTGAAATCAGATTTTGATACCGTGCTAGAAAGGTGGAGCAATAAAAAGTATAGTCAAAAAATTACTTTTACTGATAAAACCGGAAAACCTGATAAGTTAGTTTTAAAGCAAGCTAATATACAAAACATACCCGGAGTTGTTAATGATTTTACTTCGCAATGGTCTCAAGACTATTCTTTTGGAGCCACGAGTCGTGACTTATCTAGCAATGACTCTGTTGGTCAATTGGCTATACAAGGTACAACGAACATATCTACACATGTCTACAACGAGTGGTATGATCGTTATGGTAATTTACTTGGAGTTAGTCCTCAGTACAATGAAATTGCGCTTAAGGGCATAACTCAACTTGCCGCAACAAACAATAGTAGACGAGAATATGAGCTGATTGAATATGAAGTTAAAGCACCATCTGCCTCTCAAGCTGGATTGCCTTATGGCTCTACTGACATACGGGTAGCCGCACCTAATCATACATTCTTTTACGAAGTTAGATATATAGTACAAGGGTCACGATCAAAAGCAGTAGAATTAAAAAACTCAGGTGGATCTGCCACAAAAAGAAATTCTTATTTTGGAAAGTACTTTACTCCAGTTGCAGGTGATAGCTCTGGTGGAAATTTATCAAATGACTCTACGCTACCAGCTGGACAGCAACTTCCAAGTCGTCTAGATCCAACAGTATACGATGCGGTTCCTTATGTAGAATTTAATGAAGATGGAACCAAGCTGCTGATAGCTCAAAAAGCAATTGGAAAGTTTTCTTACATAGAGAAGGAAAGAGATAGAGATTATAGAAAAGGATATTTAAAAATAATAGATAGGGTTTCTACAGAAGGTGCAGATAATAAAGTTCGTATTTCTTTTGATGTAGATCCTACTGGGCAAAAAAGCACGTATGAAACTGCGTTCTTCAATGATTTGGAAATTACCGCTAAAAAAGACCGTTATATGTATAAAGGGTTTCAAGACGGTAAGTTTGGTTTAAGCAAGGACGGCGCATTTATAGCTTGCTATTTCACTGATGGTGATAGAAATAATCTTAATAGATATCCACCTAGATTATTTTTATATAAAAATATGAATGCAGAAACAGAAGATAAAGAATATAAATCTGCTAATGAAGGTGGGTATTTTAGCCCCTCGGTAGTACAAAATAATGTTCCATTCAATGTTCCTTTAAATCCTAATACTAATGAATATACTTATAATGCTCAGGAAAATTTAGATTTTCTTGTAGAAGAAAGGCCGTTCGATGGCTTGAGCGTTGCTGATCCAAAAGATGAGTTAACATGTATTCCTTACTGGAGACCGGAGTTCTTATATCCCAACAGAAACCAGCATTTGTATGTAAGATATCCATTTGGCGACCTTGACCAATCTTCTACCGAACTGCCAAGGTATATGAATGAACTTCGTGCAGATTATCCACTGGCTAAAAAAGCTATACTATCACAGATTAATGTTATTGGGTATAATCCGTATGATACTTCAACGAACAATATTCATCAAGACAGTGGGTATTGGCGGCTCGCAGCAATTCAAGATAATGTTTTCTTTGAAAATGGCGATAACGAGCCACTAACCACGGATCGTACACTAAGTGGATCTTTGGGTTGTATCAGCGTTCAAATGCGTATTGATGAAGGAAATCCAAATTCTCTTACTGGAATAGGCGAAGAAACACTTGTGTTAGACACTAAAACTACCTCTGGATGGAATCGGGGTACATATAACACTAGAACTATAGATTATAATTATAGACCATATTTTTCTTTCGTTGGATCACTACGAGCGTTGAGTACAAGTAATGATTTTGCAAGCCAGTATACCGAATATGATTCATCACAATCATACCGAGCGGGAAAGTTTACAGGGCAATATGGGTTTGGTCGAGTACCCATATATGATTTTACTGATGCTGTCGAAAGTTTTATAGTTCGTACCAAGTCTGACACTGGACTTTCAATTGGCGTAGGAACTCACAAATTTATTAATATACCTTACAGATATCCTGTCACCTTTTTAGTTGATGACATAAAAGGTGTTTCAATACAAACTTTGAAGGACGAGACCTTTAACGAGTCAGAGTATAAAGAGTCAACTAAAATAGTAAGAGACAGATTTGGAGATACTGATTACACTGAAACTCTTGATTTGCGTTATACATATGTTAGTCCAAAAACAGGGCAAATTAAGAAAAAAGATTATTACAGTGGATCATTAATTTTAAAGATAACTCCTGAATATTTTGACAATGCTAATAATCCACCCATAGTAATGGTGACTATGAAAAGGTTGGTGACTACGAATGGAAAGTCGTATGACCTTACTCCTGAACCAGTTAATATTTATCCTGTAGAAACTTGTGATTCTTCTTTGCTTAAAGCTCATATACTTCCAGATGGCACAACGCTATATGGCACTACCACCACCACCACTACCACCACCACAACTACTATACCGCCGGGAGAACCTAATTTTCACTTTGATAGATTTTATGTTAAGAGAAAAGACGATAGGTTTATAGAGGAGGAGATAACGCCTTTTACTCTTTCGTATTCAGATTATACCACTATAGCCCAAGAGTATCTTTTGCCGTCTAGACCGCCCACTTATGAAGAACTTAGAAATAGTTCTCAAGCAGGAAAAAGATATACAAAAATATCAATAGATTCCGGTGCTAGATTTAGTCAAATTAAGTTAAATGATAGCGGTAATCTATTAATATTTAAAAATAAATTTATAGATGATCGTACAGCTTTAGGAGACCTTGGAGCATTAAAGACGGGGGTTGGCCTACAGGGTAGAACAGATTTTTCTTTTAGTTATAGTCAGCTTCAAGACGCTGGTGGAGGTAATCGTCAGTATGGACTCTACACTGATAAAGCTTTAAAAAGTTTTGCTGGTTATGATCGCACAAAACCAAATGACCCCTTACCAACAAACGCACACGTTTTCTTTGGAAGAACAAATGATAATTTTGATGAAAATGATATTAACGACTTTGTTATAAATGACAGTGGTAACACATTACTATACAGTCCAAGCGAAGGTTCATACAAGGGTAATCTTTTACACGGTGTGGCTGATTTTGATTCTACATCTATAAATAACAGTGACGCTTTGTATGAATTGTCGGGAGGAGAGAAAAGTGTTGCTAAACAAATAAAAAATGCTTATGGAGAAAAAATTAAAAAGTTTTCTTTATCAAAAGATAACAATGTTCTTGCAATAATTCAAGAAAATAGCCAATTTTTACAACACGCAAGTCAAAGCATTCTTAGAGGCAGTGCATTTGGTTTTGGTAATGCAACGCAAATTTATCCAACAACAGGAACCTATCCACACAACAAGCCGGAAAGTTTTTCAAATATATTAGTTTTTGATAGAACTGGCGATAACAATTGGGCTATTCGTAATAGTCGATCATTATCAACTACTTGGGAAATTCCAATTGGAAAGCCTGAAAGCGTAGCATTTCAAGCATATGAAGATATAAGAATAAACAAGGATGGAACTATAATAGCAGGATTAAGATATGAAAATAATTCTGCGGTTCCATCAATAAATCTTAGCACGAAACGCCAAGACGGAAATACAAACATATACTATAATAGCTCAAAAGCTTTTGGGTCTAATTTAAATCTATCCGTTGATGGTGGTTCAGATTTTCAATATAAAAATGGATTTTATATAGATGTTTGGAAGTATAATTCTGGAGACAAAAGATGGGATATGCTTGGCGCTAAAAATGTTGGAGGCTTAATAAATGAGCTAAGATATTTTACTAGTGGTGATAAACACTCGATACGATTAACCAACAATGAAACTGCTATCAGTAGAGATTATCAAGATATTAATTATGAAATAAATCATGAAGGCAATGTTTTAGCTCTCACATACAGAGATAAGAATATTGGTAAATATCATTTTCAACAAATATATGCTTACAACGAATCTAAGGATGAGTGGATTAAAACTTTCTCACGAGACAGTAGAGATTCTATTGCACAAACAATTCAACATTTTAATATTATAAATTCATCATCCTATACTGAAGACGTAAAAGATAATGCTGGTAATATAGTATATGATCCTAATAAGAATTTTTGTTATTTACACAATAGGGTTGATATAAATAACAGTGGTAATATTGTTGTTTTTTCAAACCCCGGAGATAGCGATTCTACATCTGTTTATAACCGTCAGCATTTCGATGCTCTTAAAAATTATAATGAATACTTTAATCAGCCGTGCTGTGGGGCGCGCCACGGATGTTTTGAGCTTGTTTATTCACCAGATTCAGACATGTACGAAGCTAACTATTATAATATAGCTACTGAGTTTGGAGATCCAAATTTCGCAGCACTGGGCATTACACTTGAGGGAGATGCAGGAGATGCTACAGAAAGACATTCAACTTTTGGGACAGATGTTTCTCTTAATGCTTCTGGTAATATACTAGCAGTTTCGCAAGAAGGTTTAAACTCTAAAGATGTGGCTGGCGTAGATTTTTATGACGTAAAGGTAGCTATTGATAATTTTACAATTCCGGCAACAAGAACTACTACCACTACTACTACGGCTTTGCCGCCGATGCCTTTAAAATATCATATTCCTGCTAGTGGAACATTTTTTCATTTTGGTGACGGAGTTAACTTCTATAATTCTGCAATAAGAGACTTTTCTATGGATGCCTCTGGTCATCACATAGCGGTTACATGTCCGAATAGAGCTATAAAAGATGCTTTATCAAGTCAGGCTCCCGGCAGAGGCGTTATAATGTGTCGTAACGTTTCACAACATTCTGATTTTATTAGTGATAGAGCATGGGACCATAATTACGCTGATATTAGAACATTGAGGCACAATCCCCCTCCAGCATCAGGATTATTGTATGGAGCTTTTACTAGCAAAACAGAAGACCCAAGAAACTCAGAATCCACATATGGACTTGGACAAGTTTATGATGTAAAGGGCGAGGTTGACACTTTTTCAACCATAAACTTTAACGGCAACAATCGTAATCATACAGGCTTGATATACGACATACAATCTAGTGTAAATCCAAGTGGAACTCTAGCTGTATTTGTTTACTCAGACATTTTAGCCGGACTAGGTGTACGGAATACTTTTCTTAAAAAGAAAGATTCTTATATTCAAGTTTTAGACCTTTCTGAAACTAGAGATAATGTAGTTAGACAAAGTTCCAGTGAAAATTTTCAAGCCTATATGCGTGGGATTCCTCCATATACTAAAGGTGATGGTCAGCCTAGTGGATTACTTTACGCTTCTGGTGTAGAACAATTTGGTAATGAGAACGTTTTGTATTATGATCCAAGCGTAGCAGATAATGGAACGATTATAATAGCTAGATATACAGATAAAAAACTTACCTATCGCATTATGAACAGCGGTGTGAGTTTTGGAGGAAATGGAACTTACAACTTTGATGGTAAATTAATAGGTGAGTTTGATTGTAATATGAATAGTAGAGATATAATGTATAATAGACATCATTCTAAATATCTGCCAGCTAATTTCGCATATATCGGCAATTCTGATAATTGGATATCGGAGAAAGTGTATCCTCCAAACGCTACTAAAATGCAAAAAGATTATAACGGCACGATGAGAGATCAACTAAAATCGTTTACTGGCGTTTTAACTTGGAACGATTATACAAGATACGATCACGGGCCTCTCGCAAGTAATTATGGCTACAATAGCGACATAAAAACAACTTCTATATCTAGTCAAGGTCATGTTGTAGCGTTTTTGAGATGTAAAGATTTGTCATCAGAGCCAATAGGATCTGTTTTCTACCCTCCAACTGGCATTAAATCAAATTCATATTATAATACGGAATACAAAAGAGCCGCAGATTCTCACTGGACAAAAATGCTTCATGACAAAGACACAACCAGAAGACTTATGTTTACTACAACTATTAAAGGAATTAATCCGGGTACAGCTTTCACTACAGATATTAATCATGTAGTTGAAAATACCAACCCAGAAAGTCGTAATAATAAATTTGCTATAAGACCACAACCATTTGAGCTTAGTAAAGATGGGAATAGTATAGTTGTTGGTAGTGGTCTTTATAGAAAAAATGTTAACAATCAATATTTAAATTCTTTCTTGATGAAAAATCCTTGGGACGATGTGAATGATTTAAGTAAATATTTTGAAGCAAGTTATCCACCAGAACTAATAGACAATTCGATTAATAAAGATGGCACAGTTATAGCTAGTCTATGGGGTCCGCAATACGATGAAGTATATGAAAAATCATCCCATTTTGTTAGAAACTCTCAAAACTATACTAGAGAGCCTGACATGACTTCACAATATGGCCTTCCAATAAGAAACTACATGATACAAGTATTCACTAGTGGAGAAAATGCCAGCTTTTGGCAACGACAAACAAGATTTTTTAAAGGAAATAGGTGTAAACACATAAGCCTTACAGCTTCTGGCGATTTAGTTGCTTATACAATGACTGAAGACAACTGGCATAACAATTATTTTAAAAATGAAGATTTTTGGAAAAGTTCTGGCAGTAGAAAGACACTTGATGATCCAAGAAAGGGTTATATAAATTTCTTAGAAGTCGAAAGTATAGGACACAAACCACCTACTTAATGGATTATTATGTTTAATTTATCAGATAGAGTACGAGAAACATCATTAACAGAAGGCTCTGGAGCTGTCACTATAAATGACACTTACGGTAGCTTCCAATCATTTGCTAGTGGCGTTGGTGATGGCAATAAAACATTTTATGCTATAGAAAATAATGTAAGATTTGAAATTGGATTAGGAACTTTTAATGATGGTGTTTTATCTAGAGATTTAATATTTACTAGCACAGACCCTAGCGGTAATAAAATTAACCTTGATGGCGTTTCTACAGTTTTTTGCACGTATCCTGCTACACACTCTGTCTTTGTTAACCCGGATGGTAATGTTTCTGGATTGCCGCCTAGATATAGTGGTATAGCTTGTCCAGATGGCTTAGTACAAACCAGAGCATTTATTGGTTCTGGAAATACTGGCAATGTTGCGTATTGGAGCGATGAAAATACTATAGGTGGAGATAACACTTTTATTTGGGATTCTTCAGATACTACTCTATATGTTGATGGCAATATTGCTGTAAGCGGCTCTATCAAGGACGCTAAGTTCTATTCAAGTTCCGCAGGTTCTTTATTTCATGCTTACATTGATAATGGTGGAAATGACATTGTAGCCCTGCATATAACAGACGGGTCAGATCCCACTTGGAAATTAGGACTAAAACCATATAGCACAGCCTTTGCAGACGCACCTACAAACGGATATGTTTACGGGGACATCGACAGCGTTGGCAATGTAGTGGATACAGATAATTTTTATATTATGAATTATACTAATGGTTTTTTCATAACGCACAGAGGTGCAAATTTATTATACGTTGCTAAAAGCAACGGTGTCAGCATAAACAACAGCTCTTCAGTTGAAGTTCCTTTGACCATAAATTCAGCGTTAGGACAATCTTCTAATCTACAAGAATTTAAGAATAGCACTGGAAATACATTATTATCAGTTGACAAGGCGGGTTCACTTGTCTTTGACACACAAATAGCTAATGTGTCTGCTCCCAATAAATCCTTGTTTTATAGCTCAGATAATGACAAATTGGTATTTAAGGACAAAAATGGGTCTATACATGAGTTGTATTAATTGGTGTATATTATGTTAGATAACTAGGAATATAGGTGAATTATGGCTACATTTTCAGTAGAGATAGCGGATCAGGATGTTGAGCGTGTAATTGAGGCTATATGCGTAAATTACAACAGGCCAGATATGGTGGATGGTTTAGACAATTCAGAAAGCAAATCAGTTTTTGCCAACAGGATCGTAAGACAATATTTATCCGAAAATGTGAGAAAGTACGAGTTAGACCTACTAAAACAAACCTTAGAGAATCAAGTAACAAACCCAGTAATCACGGACCCGCAGGTATAATGTTTATTTTTAGTCAATTTCCATTTTCAACTGGTTTGATGAATTTTTTTAACGGCGGTATAATTCCCTTAAACATTTCATTAAAAAGAGAGCGAATGAAAAACTTGTGGAGTTGGGTTATGTCGACCTGGGAAACTATTTTGCGTATGACAAACAAGCAGCGAGCAATTTGGATTGGTTTTATCATCTTACCGG
>WLWF01001042.1_pt1 | contig 24644 bp, 49 predicted proteins | sample 6718331 | NCBI WGS metagenome assembly WLWF01 (sample SAMN12718692, study PRJNA515312) | sponge metagenome | isolation source: marine sponge | host: Mycale hentscheli | place: New Zealand: South Island, Marlborough, Capsize Point | collected 2003-05-01
TATCTGTGTTATGAATATAATTTATAACTTGACTTATAGTTGCTTTTTTAGTTTCGCTACTTTGAACTACTGCAAAACTTTCTGTTCCTTGTAATTCTGTAGCTGCGTTTAATTGTGATATTTTTTTTGCCATTTTTATACTTTTATATTATTACCATTTTCTTGTTGTAAATAATCTCCTGATTCAGTGCATAATAATTCTTCTCCAACTAGAGAGCCTATACCTTGAGCTTGTAGAGAACCATCACAACATTTTCTTGAGTAAGTTCCATCTTTACACAAACAGCCTCTTCTTGAAGAACGAGGGCTTGTTCTGCTTGGTGTCTTTTTATATTTTTTTCTCATATTACTTTTTCTTTACACAATTAGGTCTTCTTTTACCATCTATTATTTGATAACCTTTTTGCTCATAGCCATCCCAACAAGGACTTTTACTGTTTGCTCCAGCTTCTACTGAATGTGATTCACATGGCATATACCACATCTTTCCTTCATACTCATGTTCATGAATTAATTCACATCCTATATCTTTAGCCATCTCTAATGCTTTCTCTTCAGAAGAGTATGCTAACCTATCATCTATAATAGCATAATCATCATTAATAACTTCAGAATACAAAGCAGTAACTGAATTATTTACTTTCTTGTCTATACTTTTAAGTTTAGATATAGCCCAGTTAACACCAGCAGAACCACCCCAAGCATCCCACATTATTCCTCCACATCCTTCAGAATATGGTACATCTTTGTTTTGCTGATGTCTTTTAAAACTAGCCATTCTAGCAATCGTGGACCTTGTGATTTTTTGTTTGTTAGCTAATTGTGAAGCTCTTCTCCAGCCTACGGAAGTTCCACAAGAACTACCATTTTCTTTTTTATACTTTAAAGCTCTTTTTGCATTGTTTACTGCACCTTGTGGATAATCGTTATAAGACTCTAATTCTACTTCTTGTGAATCTAAGAATGCTTCTTCCATTTCATATAACTTAGATAAAGCTTCCATTTCATCAAAGTCTTCTTCTACACTTTCTCTTGGTCTTTCATCTAGTTTATCAGCAAAGAAACCTTCTATAGAGAATCCCTTTACTTTACCTTCTTTTACAAAGTCATTCCATATTTCATCATTATTTACTTTTACAGAAACCATCCAAGTACCTACTGGTAAATCAAAACCATACTTCTTTGACTTGTCTTTTTTCTTGTCTTCTATAATCCAAGATTCTACAACAGACAACCCATTGAGTTTAACGTCATGTTCTAAAGTTGAATTATTTTGCTTGCCTCTTGATAAGAATAATTCAGATGCTTTTCTTACAGTATCTTCACTAAAGAAAATATTATATTCATCTTCTCCATTAGTTCTGTATATCTTTTTGTTAGGTACAAGAGCAGCTCCCATTAGGATTCTTTTCTCTTTGTCTACTTCAGTAAGTTGTACTTGTTGTTTCTTTAATGCAATAAAATCTTCTTCTATTGCTGGATTCTCGACAACGCTTATAGCTTCTATTCCACTAAACTCGTTCTCTTCATCAATATATAGTTCTATTGTTTTCATAATATGGTAACTTTTATATTTGTATTTTGTTTTATTTATCCTATTGTAGCTGTTGAATCTATTTTTCTATCCATTTCCTGTGCAGAAGTTACATCAGCACTTAATACATAAGCCTTAATTGGTTCACCAAATCTAGCACCAACTACACCTGCTAATTGACTACCTGCACCTTGACCTACTACGTTGAAGTCTGGTGCCGCAACTGAAACTGAAGTTGCACCTCCTCCTCCGCCTGTATCTCCTACAGGAAGTTTAGTAGCCATTATATCTTTTACTTGTTTAAAACCGAAGGCACCTATTGCAGTAGCGTGAAGTATTCTAAAGAAAGAAGGCACCTCTTTATCCCCTAAAGCTTCAGTAATTGCTTTTCTTGTGTTTATAATAGCCATTGCAACAGCTATACTTTTTCCTAAAGCAGAACCTTTTCCAGCAATAGCTATAGCAGCGTCAGCAGCAAAATTTATTATGTTTAACCTAGCATCTTCTCCAGCTTTAGTTAACTTTGTTTTTTCTCTTTCATTTCTTGCATTTTCTATTCTCTTTTCTTCCTCTAAATCAAGATAAAGTTCACCCTCTCTTTTTCTTTCTTTTATCTCATCATTTATTCTTTTTATTTTATTTTTATGTCTTTCCTCTTCTAGCTGTTCTTGAATTGCTATTCTCCCAAGCTCTGTATTTGCCATAGATTCATTAAAAGACAATATAGTTTCTCTTTCTTTAGCCTGTAAATTAGATACTATGTTTAATTGTTTTACTGCTTGTTCTATTTTTATTTGTAGTATTTTTGCAGACGTTTCATTTTCTAGTTGAACTTTAAAGTCTTGTAATGATTGTTCAGATTTCTTTATTGCTTCTGCTGATTTAATTTCTGCTTTAGCTCTATCTTTTGGGTCTTTTATAGCAGCAACTCTGGCTTGTTCTCTTATTTTATATTCATCAAATTTTATTTGAGCTAATTTTTTCTGTACTTCTTCTTCTTGTTTTAGCCTGTCAAACTGATTCTTTGTTACTTTTTTAGCTATTCTATCTTCAGATTTTAATATATCATCAGCAAAAGACAATTCTTTAGCTATAAACTCTCTTCTGCTTTTTGTTAATTTTCCTTTTTTATCTGGAATAAAGGCTTTATCTAGGTTGTTTGCTAAATCATTTATTTTTTCTATTATAGGAGTAGATTCTTTTTCTACACTATTAGCAAAATCTGTAAAATCTTTATTAATATCTTTTTGAGCCCTTTTAGCAAAAGAAGTAACCCTTCCTCCAAAAGTATCATATATTTCTACTTGTTCAGTTAAAGCTATTCCTTCTAATTCTAAGAATTTCTCAATAGCTTTTTGTCTTTCTTCTTCATTTTTTATTGCTTGAATATTTTCAATTCTTCTTCTTTGAGAAAGAACCTCTGAGTTTTCCTGAACTAATTTATCCATTTGAAGCCTAGAGGCTTGAGCTAAACTATAATCAATTATTTTTTGTTTAACAATATCTAATTCTTTTCCGTAATCTATTTCTTGGTCTTTTAGAGTAGGTATTAATTTTTCTAATTCTTGTATTACACCAGCTCTTTTTTCTTCAGAAGTATTTACATCTTCCAATATTTTAACATACTCATTAGCAACAACTATCTGTGAGTTTAATCCATCAGTAGCACTTTTAACGGAATCACCCATTTTTTTACTGGCTTTATCTGCTTTTTCAAGTAATGTTACTACAATTTGAAATAAAACAATAATTCCTAAAGGACCTGAAAACGCTTTTTTTAATTCTTTCCAAGCAGCAGTAGTAGAGCCTGTAGTAGATATTAATGTTATTAAAAGAGTAGAAAGTTGTGAAATGTTGTTTGCCATTGCAGCAAATCCATAGTTGGCATCAGATATTGTTCTACCAATTTCCACAACAGCAGCACCAGCTAATCCAGACTTATCTATAAAGGTTTCATTTGATTTAGCAGCCTTTTGAGCTATTTTATCAAATTTATTAAATTCATTTTGAGCCTGTTTAATGGTGCTAGTTATTCCATTAATTTTAAGTTCACCAGTACTTGTGTCTACTTGTACTTTAAATACTTTTATGATATTATCAGCCATTGTTGTATGTGTTTCGTTTTATACTTTTTTTTATTTCTTTCCAAGTTGTGGGTGACTTATACTTTCCTTTTGCTATATCTATATCTTCATCATATATATACCAGTCAGAAGAGTTTAGTAAGTCTATTATATTCTTTATCATGATGGTAATTCGTTATCTACTACGTTTAATAATTCTATTTCGCTTACTTCAGTTTTTAGATTTGTCTTTATTGAGTTTATTGTAAATACTCTATTGTTTATAATAAATCTATCGTTAAGTCTCATGTTAAGAAGAACCTCTGTTGTTAAATAAGCTTTTATTTTATATATTCTTTTCTTAGGGTCAAATAAGTCATCTATGTAATCCTCATAAAACTTCTTGAATAAAGAATTTGTAGAACCTTCATAATCTATAAGATTCCATTCATCTACTTCATTGTCAAAGTTTATTGTAAATGCTGGAGCTGTAGAAGAGGTTCCGTCTTCATTTGTATTAGAAGGTCTAAAATATTGTACTAAAGAAGATGAGCCAGAACTAATCCAGTTTATAGATTTATCAGCAGAAATTCCTGTTTCTTGTATTCCGTAAAATATTAGAGGTTTAGTTAATACAGGTTCATAATTACCTTGCGTATAATCTTCAAGTATCATGTAACTGTCTCCAGAAGCAAACACATCATCAGAAACAGATAATGTATCTACACCATCTATAGCAGTAATTAATGCAGAAGTATTGTCTGTTAAGTTTCTAATTATATTTCCTACCGCTAGATTCTTTTTAGTAAAGTCTCCTGAATTTGTATCTTTTAATTTATTGGTCAAAGTGTTAGTTGCAACCCCTTGTACTTTAATTACATAGTCACCATTAAACTCACCATCAGCAGAATATCCCCATAGTATATCCGTTACATAAGTATCGTCTGTACCTGTGTGATAAGGACTACTACTAGATTTATTGTCATCAAATAATCTTTCAAACTTCATGTGTTCAAAAGGTGTTTCTATAGAATATATTTCTCCTTTATCTATACTTGCTCTTACTCTTTCGTCTCCAAACACATCATTAAACTGTTCTTTATGATTTATAGCAAGTAATGTACTTGGTTCTTTATATTTAAAATCTATACCAGTATAATTAACAGGAGCATCTACGTTAGTATTTGATATATCTACCATACTACTTATATCATAACTACCAGCAGAAGGATTGTTTATTGCATCAGCATAATAATTATCTAAAGTATCTACATATATTTTACCAAAGTCAGCATCTGCTATATCATCAATATAATATGCTGTTAGATTAAACATTTTAAATATACCAGTTAAGAAATCTATATTCTTCATGTCTGGCACATTATCTGTAATAATTATTTCTTCAGTAGTTGATATACCATTAGCTTCATAAGGAGCAGTAGTGGTTCCCCCTGATGGACCGAATACAATTTCTTCTACAGTTAAGTCAGCATCAAAAGATATAGATGAAGTAGATTCTAAAACAAATCTAACCTGATGACTTCCTGTATTAATAAATTCTACAGATATAGTTGAGTTTCCTACTAAATTATCTTCTTCTATCAAAGTTACTCCATTTTCTATATCTACAGCTTTTAATGTGTATGGGTCAGTATCACTGGTTGTTATATCCAGTTGACCTGTAAAAGTATTAGTAAATTTAACAACAGAAAAAGTCCATAAGCTTCCTGATACATTAAATGGATTGCTTCCACTTCCTGTGTAAGTCCAGTCTCCTATTATTCTTGTTTTTAAAACATCATCTTCTCCTCCTATCTTTCCTTTATTTCTACTTAACCATAAGTACAGGTTAGAGAAAGCAGTGCTACCAAAGAAATCTCTAGTAAATTCTATATTATATTTAGATTCAATAGCCTCTATTATGTTTAAGCATTTTACAGCAGGTTTTACATCTAGCCAAGATAATCCTTGATTATCTGAAGGATTAGTAGTGTTATGATGTAAATTACCACTAAACTGAGGAATACTATTAGCAGAATCGTAATAAAATCTTTTAGTGTGAGATATTAAGGGATATACAATAGATTGAGAAAATAATCCGTTTCTTACACCTAATCTTACATTAGTAGCATTATAAGAGTGATTGTAATTATCATCTAAATAAACTAATGTTTTTAATTGGTCGTCTCCCATTAATGTGCCAAGCTCTACTGTATTGCCATAGAATACCACACTATAAGAATAAGGTTGATTGTCTTTAAGGTTAACAGATTCTAATTGTATTTTACCTCTTTTATATGGAGAGTAGTTTATTTCTAATAAAGCATCTTTTTTTATTCTATTATCAAACCCTTCATCAATATCATAATTATACCAGTGTTGAAACACTTTATTGTTTTCTTTAGAAGCTGGTACTGTAAAAGGCTGAGTAAAGTCAGTAAATACCTTAGAAATATCTCTTACATCTTGTATTTTAGATGTTATAGTAATAGTTTCATCACTAAACATTTCCATTTGTTGGTAATTACCATCCTTGTCTTTTATGTATAGTATAGGTTGTTTCACTATTGTATATTATTTATTTTGTCATAAGCATAATCAAATGATACAGTATAGCTAATTAATTTATCATTTACTGCTTTCTTGAATAGTAATGTATTAGATTTAAGATTTATAGGTAAAGTATTTGTGCCATCGTATACCCAAACTTGTTCTGACAATAACATTTGTCTAATAACTTCATTAAAGCTTTCTTCATAGAATCCTGTATTCATTGTAATAGACTCTTTACCATTTGCCATAAATATCTTTTCTTGATGTTTAGATAAAGAATATGATGGGCTTCCTCCTGAATTGTCAAAGTCAATTATATTATTCTTGAACTTATTAGATGATATAGAAATATCAGTCATTGACTTCTTAAAGAACCATAGATTTTGTAACGCTCCATACTTATTGTAGAATATTACACTAAGAGGAGTAAACTTAGGTTCACATACTTTTCTAAGTGTTATTACAATATCTGAATAAGAGGCATTATTACTAGATATTGTTACAGTATCTCCATCATTTAAGTCTTCAGTGTCTGTTATGATTAAGTATTGTATCTTTTGATTTGTATTGCCATTATCAGTAATTGTTACAGGAGTTTGTCCTGAACCCCAAGTTACATCGTAAGTATCCCAAAAGTCATCTGCATTTTCCCAGAATACATTTGCACCTGCCGAGCTTGTTAAAGTGGCTGTTATTGTTTGTGCTTCTGCATATATAGGAATCTTAATATCATACCCTCCATAGAAATATATAGTGGTATTATGTTGAAGGACCATAGGAGTAGTATACTCAACACTTCTAGGGTTAATACCATCTTCAAAGTAGCCATAGCCATCTATTGCTAAGAATGGATAAGTAGTTGTATCTTGTGAGTTAACCTGAACAATATTACCATCTTCATCATATATTGTAACATCTGCATCTACCCATAGAGTATCTGTAGCATAATCATTATACTCAGTTATCATATAGTCTCTTATAAGTTCACTTAATTCAAAAGTGACATAATTGTTTGTTCCTAGTTCTTCCTTTGTTATAGTATATTTTTTATCAGCAGCTACTCTGTCTGCATATACTCCAGTCCATACATATAATTCTAATGTAGCTTTTGCTAAAGAAGCATTAGATATTTTTTTATAGAAAGGACTTCGTGTGTTAATTACTGTTGACATTTATTTTGTTTTATCGTTTATTTCTTTTATTGCTTCGTCTAAATCTTTTTCATAAGCTTTAAACAAATCAGTTTCCATTTGTTTTGATAAAGAGTCAAATACTTTATCTATTATTCCTGTTCCTTTAAATCCAAGTCTTTCAATCATGCCATGAACACCTATAGACCTAGCGATAGCAAAAGCCATTCTTTCCATGTTGCTTTTACTTTGACCTCCTTTTTCTGGAGTAATTCCTTTTTGTTTGGCCCATTCTAATATTTTTGTGCTAGAAGGTATAACACCTCTTCTTCTTCCTTCAGATATTTGCTCTATATAATTGTTTGCTACTAATGATATTTCAGAATAATTACTGTTAAAATCTGGAATATAATTAACACTTCTATACAAATCGCCAGAAGCATTTGTTTTGTCTTTTTTTATTTGAGACTTATATTTTTTCTTATACAGTTTGCCATACTTTCGCAACTCAGCTCTTAGATTAAGTACTTTCATCAGCAAATACTTATGTCATTAATCATACTTACTTGAATCTCTATACCCCATCCAGCTAATTCATTCTCATATCTATCTTGAAAAGGAGTAGCAGATGGTTCTCCTATAATCTGTATCTTACTATCAAATAAACTTCCCCTTCTAACTGATTGTACAACATCATTTACAACTTGTAATTGAGTATTATAAACGTCTTGTAGGTTAGTATTACCATAGAATACATCATCATCATACTTCTCTTTATTATAGTCTACTATATCTATACACATAAGAGCTATAGTAAAATTAATTACACTTCTCTCAAAAGTTACATTTGTTATTGTTAAGTGGCTTAAAGGAAATATTGTTGTCTTGTTTAAGTCAACTTCACTAATATCTCCAAAGGTTACTGTGAATACATTAGGGTTATCTCTTAGCTTGTCTCTTACTTTGTCTAGTATGTCGTATACTTGTGTCATTATCTATTTTTATTATAAGCGTTACCTGTTTTTATTATAAGCATTTTTAATCATCTTTTGTTCTAATTCGTTTTTCTCCTTTTCAAACTCTAACCATATTAAACACTGGTGTAATGAAATTTTTGTGACTTCACTAATTCTTGATACGTCTTTTCCAGCGAGAGCATAAATTGATTGATACCATCCCCATTTCTTTCCAAATCCTTCTCCTGCATTGAAGCTCCCTTCTGATTTTGCTGAAGGAGTAAATAGTCCATCGTATATTTCGATAATTTTTTCCCTAAACGATAAAAAAAAACCATTGCACCTAAAGCAACATTAACAGGAGCATCTTTCATCACCTCCCAGTACTTATCTGAGCCATCATAATCTTCAATTAGATATTTTCCATTCTTATTAAATGTAATGGGTCTATATAGTACAGCCATTGCCTTATGCATATTATCCCAATCAGACATAAAGTTTTCTAAATCTACATATTCACCAAAAGTCATTTCGTCTAAGGAAGGTATCATACCAAAGCTAACTTCTACATCATTAGAGCCAGTCATACTAAACTCTTTGATTAGTGGAGTGTCTTCTTCAAAGCATTTGCCTATTTGCTGTAATACACCATCAAACATCTTAACAGGAAGATTATAAGATTCCTTTAATGTTAATCCACAGAATATTTGAATACATTTAGAGTTAAGGAAATTTGCAGCATCCTCAGCATCTTCATTGTCCTTTTGTATTTTCAAATACTCTTGGTACTGTCTAAGTTTAATAGCTTGTAACTTTTGTGGTACCTTTAATTCTAATTCTATTATTGCCATATAGTATGATAACTAAAAAAGTATAATTCTGTACCACGCTTTATTTAGAATAACTATAAACTACCTCATATATCTTGTATAGGTTGAACAAAAACACTATATTGCAGTTATCTTAATGTAGTTGGAAATCTACTAAACAAGTTCCCAAACTTCTGTCACAAGCGTAAGACAGTTGGTTCAGGTACTCTAAGTCAGCTAAGTGATTGCAATGTTATTCTTTTAATCATCTTTTGTACAGCACCCAAACATTATTCAACCTTACCTGCATATTTCTATTTAATTAAAGATGTTTAGGGGGTGCATACTACAGAAGAGAACTATCTACTGTGTTTAAGAAGTAATATATACTATGTTTAATTATATATATACTATGTTTAATTATAGAAGTACTCTTGCAATGCAATATTTCAATCTACTGCTACTTGCTACTAAAATCAGTTTGCTTATAAATTTCTGGGGTGCCTACTAGAATGCTGGTTGCAAGAAAAAGGCCACCCCCTACCTCAAAATGGTTTGAATTCATAGAAGAGGGCAACTCAGCTCCCCTATACTCATTTTACGTTAATATACAAATATATTCTGTTAATATTATGTTAAAGTTTTAATGACTTAATATAAGAGCTTCTAAGCTACTTTAATGTTTAAGGGGTATGTTTATATAGGAGAGAAGGAGAAAGTGTCTTAAATGGGAGGAAATCAAGAATGTTTGTTATATCTCACTTATCTAACTAATCTAATTATAAAAGAGTTACAAAATAAGTCCATAACTATAATGGGTTAAATATAGGGTATAAAAAAAGCCCCAATTAAGGGGCTTTGTGGCGTGTTTAAGGGGTTTAAATGTTATCGGCTTAATATCTCATTAATATCTTCTTTGCATCTCCAGAAATCATCTTCTGCTTGTCTTGATGCGTGTAAACTTGCTAAGGTCTCAGAGTTTAAACTTTCCAAATCAAATCCCATTTCGTTGGCTATTTCAATCGACTCTGATAAACTTGTGTCATGTTCGGTTAAATATTCCATTGCTGTTGAATAATAAATAATATCAACATCAAAAGCGTAGTTATCTCTTAATAAGTCGTAAAGGTCATGGGCATCATTTAGATTACCCTCCTCCAAATCTTCTTCTGTTAAATAGTCGGTTATATCAATGTCTTCAATATAATCAAGAAATAGACTTTCTAATTCATCAAGTTTTAACTCTGCTTCTGTAAATTCTTGTTTTGTTTCTGTTTGTGTGTGTGTGTTCATGTGTTTAATTTTTATAGTGTTATTAATTCATTGTTTATTTCATCATATTTAAAATATACTTTACCATTATTAATAAATAAATCTTTTGTCATTTTATACCTTTTTGACTCTAAAGGTGTGCATTCAAAACAAAAAGACATTTTTATTATGTCATTATCTGTATGTATCCAGTCATTAACATGCTCTGCATATTCTTTTAAAGTATATTTATCAAGTTCATTGTCTAAATAAAAATCATGTATTTCTTGCCATGATTCATCATTGTAGGAATTATAAAAAGTTGATATTATTTGAGTTTTCATAGTATTTATTTTAAAAGGTTAAAAATTATGGTTTCGATTAATGACTCCCCTAGCATTAAAAAAGTTAATATTATTAATGATGAAGAGTAAACAAATAAAGTAACAAATACTTTACTTAAGATTATTTTTTCTATTAGTTTTTTCATGTTATGTATTAAATATTAAAGTTAGCATTTGCAATTAATTCAGGATTTAATATAAAGCTAACTATTAAGCCAATTATCCCGAAAATAGACATAGAAAGTAAAAAAGCTATGGAAACTTTTAAAATAATATCCATAAATTTAAAGTCTGATAATTTATTGTAAAAAATGCTAGTTAATACAATTAGAATTGTGTTTGTGTTTCTGTTTGTTTGTGTGTTTGTGTGTGTCATTTTATTTATTTTTAATTATTAATTATACATCAAAGATAAGCAAATTAATTTAATTAACAAATAATTAACAATAGAAATATTAATTTATATTAATTCTAAATAAGAACCTTAACAAATATTTAACTAAGTAATTTAATTTGGTTTAATACTTTGCAAAGATGAAAAAGAACCCAAAAGTATTATTTATAATGATTCTAAATAAGAAATATTTTTAGGTACTATGTTTAAGAATTTAGGTACTATGTTTAAGAACCTACTACGTTTAATGATGTACTGCGTTTAAATATATTCTATTGTTACATTAGAATATCCTTTTTGTTCCCGCTCTATCTTTTCAATCTCAGCATCTAATAAGTTATCAAACCCATTATAAACACCACCAATCCATACTCTATATTTAACTTCCATAATGTTTAATTTATATATTCCCAATTATTATTCTTTAATATCTTAACAGGATTTCCATTCCATTTTTTATCAGCTAAAAACCATTCAAAGTTTTTCTGGTATATCTTATCAAATCCTATTGAATCTAATAAACCATTTAACCTTTCTTTTGTAGTGTTAGAAAACCACCCACAATTACTTATTATTAAACTACTATACTTTTTATATGCTATTAAATTATGATGTAAAAATAGCTTTGTTGTTGGTGTTATAAGGTCGCTAAATATAACTCTAGTGTTATCTTTAGTAAAGTTTTCGTTATTATTAAATTTGTTTACTGCTTGTTTTGTTATTTGTCTCATAATTATATATTTAAATTTTTTGCGTGTTGTCTCCAATAATTAAAAAATATTTCTATTTGCTCAATGTCTTTATTAAATTGTTTTTGTTTGCCATTTGCATAAATATTTTCAATTAATTCATTTGTATGATATTCTAATTTATTTAAATCATCAATTAAATATCTTTGCATAGTTCTTAATCTTTCGATATCTTCTTTATGTGTCATAATTATTTAATTATAGTGTTTATATGTAGTTTCTAAAGCTTCAATAATATTCTCTTTTTCTTTACCATTTAAAGCCGACTCAATTAGCCACCTTAATTCATCATAAGTGCATGAGCATTCATCATTGAACCAGTTATAATAAGTGTCGATTAATTCTTCTTTGTATTCTTGTGTCATAATTTATATCTTTATATCTATTCTATTATTTAATAATTCTATTATAGCAAATATCTGTTCTTCTTTGTCTTCTTTGCTTTCAGCAATTTCGGGAACTCTTATCCAAAAATGTGTTGACTTATCAGGGAAGAGTAAATCTTTTAATAGTCTTCCAAACTTTCGCATTGGGCGTACTGTTTTGTATACTTTGTTTACTTTCATAATATATTATTTAATTCATCTATTAATCTTTTGTCAAAAGGTCCTTTGTATTCAGTTTCCACATTGTCTAAGTACTCCTCATCACCATCAGCAAACCCACAAGCTTCAGCATCTACGTTGTTATGTACCTTTGCAACGTATTCGCCATAAGTTCGCCACCATTCTAATTCTTTTTTTAATTGTTCTGTTTTCATATTATTTGTTTTCAAATTGGTTTGCTAATGAATAAAATTTATAAGTTTCATAAGGCATTTTATATCCTTTGCAGTAATAACAAAATAACTGCTTCGCTTTTTGTTCAATTATACTTGAACATTCATTACATTTTCTCATATTATATAATTTAAAGATTTTCCATTTTCTGTAAACAAATATTCATTTGCTTCAATAGTGTCGATTATTGCTTCATTTGATGTTTGATAATAATACTCATTTGCAAGTGTTGTCAATACTTCATCAGCAATTAATCTTTTATAATAGCTTCCATTTTCTTTATTTGAATTATTTCCATTCGCTAAATAATCATCACAAATGTTTACCATGTCGGCATCATTCCAATCATTTATAACATTATTACAAAAATCTTTTATATCGTTTTTAAATTCAATGTCTATTGTCTGCCTATATATATCAAATGTATTTACTTTTAATCCTAAATAATCAAATTCACCATAAACAATATCCCACCAATCATAATTAGTATTTATATCTATAAATTCACATAATACTTTGTCTTTTGCTTTTTTGTTTAATTCGCTAAACTCATAAGCTTTTATTTCTATTGTTTTCATTTTATTTCTTTTAATGAGTCTTTAATTAAATCTAAATACATCTCTTGCATTTTGTCATTTTCCTTAACTACTTGATAAATAATTGTTGCTAAGTCTCTAAAAAGGTCATCTGTATTCCAAACTAGCCATTTGTCATCATTAAAGCCAACATGCAACTCTCCATCATTACAATATAAAGTGTGAGTGTCATGTATATATGTGTGTCTTTTTGCAACATCTAATTGCTTTTCTAAATCTTTTATTCTTTCTTTTTGTGTCATAGTTTTATATCTTCAATTTTAATTTTTTCATCAATTATTTTACCCTCTAAATCTACTACTGTATAGCCATAAGATTTTAAGATATTAATTGCTTTTCTAATTTCCTTAACTTTTTCTTGCATTCTAAAATGTGCAAACGTTTCGTTTTCAATGTAATTCATAATTATTTATTTTTAAGGTTAATATTTAATTTCATTTCCTTCATAATCTAAAGCTGTATCAACAAAACATTTAAGCTGAAAACTCCATATTTCAGGGTATATCCCTTTTGCTGTTAAATATTCTAAGCACATTTCAGATAATGTCTCAGTGTCTTGTTTAGTAAATTCGTATAATTCAATTTCTTTCATGATTTGTTATATTAATTAATGTTTTAGTGTAATCTTTAAAAAGGTTATTTAATACATTCCTTTCATTTTGTTTTAGTCTTTTTACTTTACTTAAATTGTGTTTAAATTGTGTTTTTTTCATATTGTTTTATTTAATTATTTTCTATTATTTCAAAATCTAACTCAAATATATAATTCTCAATTTCATCAGCATATTCTTTTAATATGTAATTAAACATATATTGCAATAGTACTTCATCTTCTTTTATGACTTCATTAAATCCATTATAAAAACTTATAAATCCTGAACAAGATTTACTATTTTCATTTACATAATCTATAAATTCTTTGTTCCACCATTGAGTTTCCTTATCAATTAAATAAGTGTCTTTTAATTTATTAAAGTCATTCTCATTAATTTCAGCTTCAATTTTATCAGTTCTGAAATTGTAAAATTTAGGTGAATCTATTTTAATAAACTTTAAATTCAATTCTAACATATCATTTAATGAATCAATAAACTCATTACAATAACTATTGCAAGTCTCTTTATAGTTTACATTATCTTCATCTATTTCAAAATTCTTAATTCTGTAATCTATTTCATCAGAGTGAATAGAATGATAAAATCCTCCAAAGTCTATTAAGAATCTTGTTTTGTTTAATGTCTCAATCATAGTGTTTTATTTAGTTAATTCTTTATTTAATTCGATTGACTGCATTTTATACAATTCATCAAATAAATCTGTCGGCATATCTAAAGCCTGTAATAATTTACAGGTTTCTAAATATTCCTTTTGTAATGGGTTTAATTTTTCCATAGTGTTTTATTTATTGTTTACCCAAATATATAAACATTTAATTAACAATTCAAAAGCATTAACAAAATTTTAACAGATTGACCTGTCCTTATTATTGCGTGTGCGTGTATACAAAAAATAATTGAGACTAACAAAATATTTTTGGTTTGGCTAATGAATTATTAGCAAAAGATATTTGACTAAAGCAAAAAGTATGTTATTTAGAATGAATCTGAATAAAGGGAAAAATGAGGAAAAATACCTACTATGTTTAAGGACCTACTATGTTTAATGATTAGGAAAAATACCTACTATGTTTAAGAGGAAGAAAATACCTACTATGTTTAAGAGCTACCTTATCACATACTTGCCAGAGTTCTGGCCTTGTATCAAGAACGTAAGTCCATATCTTATAGCATCAATGTAATGTTCATAACCAATATTAGGTTTAGTATTCTTTTCTTGCCAAACATAATTGTTCAGCTCTCTTACAACACCATGAGACTTCCTATCTACTACAATCTCATAGTCTTGCATCAATGCGATTCCTGACAATATACTACCTTTCTTTTTTATTGTAGGTCTTATGTTTAAGTCTCCCTTTTGTTTTATCTCTTTAATAAGTCTAGGTTCAGAAGAATCACATATAATTAAATCAGCTCCACATTCCATCTTATTCTTCATTGCTATTTCTGTTGTAGATAATCCTGCTTTACCATAGATTTCTTTTACATATAATTTACCTAAAGCTTTGTCTACTGATATCTTTACAAGCGTTGTTAAATCCACAGAGAATCCAAAGTCTTGACAATAGCAGGTAACTTCTGTTTGTATATAATCTCCTACTCTCCAATTCTTAAAGATAGCACCCTCTGCGGCAGAAAGCCAACCTCCGAGTATCTGATGTTCATACTTGTCTGGTCTCTTTAGTTTCATTTCAAATATCTGTTCTAAGAATGAATCAGATAGATTATCTTTATTGTCTTTATAACTTGTATGAATATAAGTAACCTTGTTTGTTGAGCCATTCCATCCTGAGTTTACTGCTGTACTTTGAAAGAATCTTTGATATATCCAATGTTCTTTAGTTGTAGGATTTAATATCAATATACATCTATTCTGTTTAGTTTGTGACCTTACAGAGAAATCAATCTTATCAAATGTAGATTCATCTGTTAGCTCCTCAGCCTCATCAATAACAAACGTTGTAACACCATTTAGAGACTTCAGGGCAGCCGTTTGGTTACCACTTGATGTCCTGATACCTTTGAAGATTATCGAGCTTCCTGTGGTCATATTTATGATTTCATCTTTAGTAATTCTAAAGTGTTCATTGACTCCCATTAAATCTATCTTCTCAATAAATTCAGGAATAATAGAGGTTTGTGCTGATATCATTGTATACCTAGTAAACAAAACTTTATGTCCTTGTTCATAGGTTAATGACAATAAGAATACAGCTACACCAAATGATTTACCAGAACCCCTTCCTCCAGTACATACAAAGTATCTACTCTTATCTGTAAACAGTGGACTGTATTTGTCGTTTAGCTTTAGGTTATTCATCATTCAATTCATCCATATCTACTTCTTCTGATTCGATATCTATTGTGTCTTCTAACTTCTCTACTTGATTATGCGAGGCATAGAAATTAATTACAGGTACATTTAACTTCTTCTTAGAGTTATCTTCATTACCATCCTGAGGTTTACCATATCTATATTGCCATAACAAATTCATATGTGCAAAGGAATCTTTTGCTTGTTCTGCTAATGCTTTCCAAGCTTCTTCTTCACTACCAAAAACATCCTTCATTGCATTTAATGCATAAATAGATATCCTCTCTTTCTTAGCTGGTGTTAATTGTGAAGATGATTTAATCAGTTGTTTCTTTGGCCCATACTTATCACCTTTCTTTCTTCCATTATTCTTCCTACCATCATTAGGTTTTATGTATGCTGAGTTTTGTTTTGCTCTTCCCATCTGTTATATAATTTTGTAAATAGTTTCCATATTTCTATACTAACCTCTTTCTTAGAATAAATCTCTTTTGTTACTGCTTTCTTCTCTCCAAGTTCTATTCCAATTTTACATTTAGTTCCCTTATTGTTTAAGGGTATAATATATATCCTGTATCCTCTTTCTATACACCAGCTCTGAGCTTTAAGATTGTACAGTATCTCTCTCATGAAATGCCTTAGTAACCTTAACAATAGTTTCTAACTTATCACAAACATCATGTTTCTTTTCTTTAGGTATATCATTATATAAATCAACAAGTCTTTTAAATGAAGGTGTGTTTGACAAACCATCATTATTCATCTCATTAATCTGACCTCTTAAATTTATGTTTTCTTTTAATAACCTAGAATAGTTCTCAAACATACTTTCAGCATCATGATTATTAGAATATTTATAATCTTCATAAAGGTCTTGTAAATGACCATCGTATTGCATAACCATAGGGAATACATTATTAATCCCATGAATTACTGTAGCGTGGTCAACGTTAACACTAGCTCCTATATCTGTTAAACTAAGTCTAGTGTATTCTTTACATAGCTTAAAGTATACTGCTCTTGCATATACATTACTTCTTTTTCTAGTTCTAAAGCTTAGGTCTATTCCTAAACAGGTTTCCATATAATTCCTAATTTGTTTCGTTTGTAGTGTACTATTTAAATCCATTATCCTTTTCTTAATTGATTAATACATACAGCTAATCGCTGTTCTCTCAATGGGTACTCTTGCTTCATAGTTGCATCTGTCATACATCTGCTTACAAAAGCATCTTCATTCTCTTGTGGTCTCTTCTTTGGTATTGGCATAATTTAATTTTATTTCTTGTTTATTTAATTTATCACTCATTAATGTTAAAAGCATAAAACTCATATGGTCTATTGCTTTTTGTATTCCTGCACACTCCCAGTATAATTCTTGAGCAGAATATTCTTTTAGTAAATTTCTTAAGTCATCTATAGACATACCTTCTTCCAAATCATACATTGCTAGATTAAAGTATTCTTCTTTAATATTCTTCCCTTTATAATGTTTCATGCGTTACATAATTATCCAGATTAGGTATCTCATCTTGAAAGAAATACTTGTACTGTTCTATTGCTCTATCTAATTTCTGCAATCCAGTTCTCATAAATTCATCTGAACAATCACATATCATTATGTCTTTTGTATCTTTATCTACGACAACAAATATAAAAGCATCTGCATCAAACATCTTTGTGTATAAAGCGGCTTGTAGGTCATAAGAAAAATGTTTTGCACTCCATCTAAATTTACTTATGTCTCCTGTTGTTTTTAAATCTATTATTACATTTCCATTCAATACATCTGCCTTACCCCTAAAAGGTAAGCCATCTATCATAGAAGCTTGGGGTACTTCAAACTCAGCACCTTGTAATAAATTAGTCACCTCTTTACATTTAAGAACTGCATCTGCTATTCTATTAGCATTGTTAAATTCACTTCTTGTATATACATTAGCTGAACCTAAATCTAACACAGCTTGTTTAAATGCTTTAGTAGCTTTAGAACCATCAATTATTGTTAAGTCTTTTACCTTTTGAGGTTCAAGTACAGATAAATGTACAAGCCTACCATCCCTTAATGGTTGAGCATCCTGATTCACATTAAGCGATTTAAGGTATGCTTTAGGGCTTTGTAGTAGTTTCTTAGCTGAAGATGAAGAAAGTGCATTAGAACCTAAGTAACCATAGTAGAACTCATCATCATACATTCTTTCTATAAGGTCTACATAGTTCCATTGTTTGTTGTCAAATGTTTTTATCATAATTTTAATTTTAAGCTAATATACACTTTTGTTAATTAAATGTTGTTAAAAGCTTGTTAAACTTTATGTTCCTTTTCAATCTCCTTTTGTAAGTTAGCTAATGCCCTCCAAGCAACTTTAGCTGAATGTCTTATACCATCTGAGTCTATTGTACCAGCTTCAAGTAAATGTCTAGCAAGTGCATCTAATTCATCTCCAGATTTACTTCTGTCCCAATGTAAAGGCTTGTCTGGATTATGCTGGTAGTTTCCTGCATAACTACATTTAGCTACTTCTCTGATTGCATCAGGAAAGTAATTCAGTACTCCTGAGTAAACAGGTATTTTCTTTCTTTCTGTCATTATATATATAATTTACGTTAACATCATAAGAACAACTAATAGTCCACTTCAAAAAGCCAGTTTCTTTATCTCCCATGTTTCTCCTAGTTTATTTAATACTTCAAGTAAAGGACCAGTCTTCTCTGACCACTTGCTTTTATAGTAGCATACTTCAACAGTACATTCACTTAAAGGAATGTCCCTTGTATCATCTTTAAAAGAATGAACGACTTTTAGCACAATAGCTTTTTCCTGATTATGCCAAGAGTCGCTTATCCTTTCTAATAATAATCTTTGGCCAGTGGGAATCCTATTCCCCTTTCTTTTAACTTCAATAAGTATTAAAGCATCGTTATTAAATTCAAGTACAGCATCAATATCAGAAGGATGTATCTTTCCATTCTGTATACCAGTAAAATCAATAACTTGTTTTACTTGCTTTGAATTTCTTATAAGTGATTTATTTGTAGGCATCTACTAGTTTCTTTAATCTTAATACTGTTGTTCTAATACAAGAAGAACAAGATGAAGGTTTATTGTTTTTATTAAATATTCTATTGCTTATTTCATATAACTTTTTAATTTCTTCATTATTTAAAACATTCTTATTCTTAGCAAAGAACTCAATTAAATAATCATATTCATCTTCAGTCAAACATTCTAACTTATTATGTCTAAATATCTTATTAAGCTTTTCTTTTCTAGCATCACATCCACAATCCTCTCCAGCTATAAATTTAACTAACTTCTTGATTCCTGTTGCTTCTGTAATCTTTTCAATATCATCTCCCAATCCTTTTGATTTGTTTTCTTGTTCTGCATCAAAGTTTTTTTTCCATTCTTTGTATGCTTTAGTTCTTTTGTCTTTTGGTTCTTTCATAATTTATTTATTTAAAGTAAGTGATAATCTCCATTTAAGTAATCTTCTATGTCTTCTATAAATTTACTCTTTAGTATAGCCTTATAATTCTTTATAGAATTAAATATACTGGTCAAGCTAATATTAGTTCCTTTAGATATTTGCCTTAAAGACATATCTCCTAAGTAATATGTATTACATAACTTAGCATCATAACTATGCCAAGAATTAATCTCCTTAGCTAACTTCATTGTTATTTTATAGAACGCTTCTTCTTTCTCTACATTTGTTTCTGGATATAAATACTCAGCATTATATATTGTATCAGCATCGTCTGTTTCAAGATAACTGAAAAAAGTATATTTGTTTTTAGCCTTCTTATAATCAGAGTATAAGTTTCTTAATGTAACATAGATATAAAATCTATTTACATCGTCATCTCCATACATTATTTTTCTTTTATCAGTCACTAATCTATTTATTTTTAAATACATTTCCTGTACTATATCTTCACAAAGATGTTTAGGACATCCCATATTAGAAACCATCTTAACCCATAACAGATGATTCTTAGCCAACAATTCTAACATATTAATATTTTAATACCAAAGTTATTAAATTCTCTTTGTCGTAGTATTTTTCTAGGTTCTTTATCTTTACTATATTTTGGTCCTGTTCAAATACAATTCCCTCTAATGCATCCATGAATGCTTTGTTTAAATTGTCGTGTAAGTCTGGTTTTGTGGTTTTAGGAACTTTACCTGTTCTTCTTTTTTTAGGTGTGGATTTAAGATATTCAAATTGATAAGTCAATCTTTGTATCGTTATTTCTGTACCAGCAGGAATCATCTCAAATCCTTTTGGTAATTGAGCTATAGCTAAAGCTCTTATTGCAACTTGATAATTAATTATTTTCTTAGGTTTATAAGCAATATTGTTCCTGCCAATTCTGACTGACTGGTGTGGAACAGGCTTTATATTAAACGTAAGTTTTAGTCGCATCTATATTATTATCTTCTACTATTTCATATAAGTCATCAACTATTTCAGGATGACCTTGTTTATTTATTTTAAAGCTAAATTTATCAAATGGAAACCCTCTGCTTCTTCTACATTTAACTGTAACCATTTCATCATTTACTGTGTTTAATTCTAACTGCATTTGTGTTTCTGCTTTCTTTTCTAAATAAGAACCTAAATGTCCTGTTGGTTTCTCACTACCATAATTACTATGTATTACTGTAACTATATGACAATTTAATTCTTCAGTCCATTTCATTAACTTTTGAATAACCATACTAGATTCATCTAAATTGTTTACATCTGAAACTAAATCAGCTATACCATCTATTACAACTAAACCTGCATCTTGTACCTTATGATACAAAAAGTATTCTATAAACTTTAATCTATCTTTATTGCTTAATGTTCTTAAACCAAAGGTATGATAACATTCATCGCTAAGCCCAGTCATATCTAATACCCTTCTAAATACTTTGTGAGCATGAAATCTTCCCTGTTCTGTATCAAAGTGTACTAAACATCTATCGTTTCTATGGCCTATCATACCTTTTGCATGAGAATCTAGTTGTCCTTTAAGATATACTGCTGATAATAAACTAACAAAGAAAGTTTTCTTAGATTTAGGAGGAGCTGCAACAAATGAAAAGTTTCCATAAGTACCTATTGGTATTGGATATATTTCACTTCCTGCTCTAAAGTTTCCCATGCTTATAGCTATTGGAGGATATTTAACTTCTTTATTAGGGTCAATATATGCTTTATCCTCGATATATTGCATATACTGTTGTTCTTCATTTGTATAGTCTTTTATTGTCATTGTGTGTGTGAAAATAAAAGGGGGAAATTAATCCCCCTATAAATTAAAATAAGTCTCCCTCTACTGATACTTCAGTAGGTTGAGCTTCTTTCTCTGCATTTACAATAGAGCCATTGTTCCAGAATACCTTTCCGTTTCCTAGATAATGCTTAGGCTTATTAGCCTTTCTTTCCTCTTGAGTCTGTGCATCAAACATAGAAACATTGTTTCCATATTTAGTTTCATCATTAATAGCTACTGTGAAGTTATAGTATACTCCTTTTTTACCTTTAATGAATTTTTCTTTAGGTAATTTACTTACATCTAAAGACATTGAAATTAGTCCTGCCATAATTTAAGATTTAATATTAGTTAATTTAGATTCTACAGTTTTAGATATATTGAATTTCTTTTTTATATCTGTAATGTTTCCACCTTTTTTAATATGAGCTATTGCTTTACTAAATTCAGGGGTACCTTCATTAAGCCATTTTAGACTTGAAGTTGCGTGAGTGTTTGTTGTATCAGCATCTTTAGTGTCATCAATTAATAATAAACCATTTAAAGCATACTTTCTAGCATAAGAACTAGAACTACCAAATGACTGAGATATATCCATACCTTTTTTATTAATATCAATACCAGCTTGAGCTACTGATTCAATCTTACCATCTGTACCATGTAGTATAGCTCTAGCTTCTACATAACAAATACCTGATGGTGTTTCATTTATTGTATCTGTTAGAGTTATAGATAACTCATACTTCTTCAATAAAGGTTTTACAGATTCCAAGATATCTTCTTGACTTCTGTATCTGTACTTACCAAAACTATTGTATTGGTTTTTAGGTGCTTTTAATTCTGTTTGAATTGCAATTACCTTTTGTTCAAAATTTAATGTTTTTGACATACTGTTTGTTTAAATGCAATATACAACTTTATTTTATATCTACAAATCTTTTAGATATAACCTCACTTGTCAAGTCGTTTACTGCGTGTTTATAATAATTTAATTCTGAGGATTTATACATAACTTTTAATTGTAATTCATTTACATAAAAAGCCAGTTCATTTAACTGAGTTATAATAGTATCAATATGTCTAGCACTTATTCTACCCTCTCTAAGTTTAAGAATAGTATTAGATAATAATACAAACTGGTCATAATAATTAATTTCCAATTCTGTTGGCTTATCAACTATAATGTCTGTTTTCATATAATTCAGTTTTTACTACTTGTTTGTATGCTTCAGGACAATCCTTATCACATAGTTCGAATATAAAAGTTTCTAACTCTGATATTCTTTGATTACTTTTACTAAGCTCATTTACTAGAGCTTCTATTCTGTAATCTTTAAACCTCAACAGTTCTTCCATTGTCTTGTTCTTTAACTTCTTGTTTGTTAGTTAATAACCAAGAATCTATCTCTTTTCTTTCAAAAAATACTGTTTTACCATTTGGTTTAAAATAAGGAATTTTACCTTGTGATGTTAGTTTATATACATAGGATTTAGAAAATCCAGTATAAATACTAAGTTCTTCCAAATTAAAAACATCTTTTGTTGATAGCAACATAGATTTTAACTTGATTAATTCTTCTAATTGTGTTTGTAATTTAAAGTTTTCCATAATTATTATTTTTAATGTTTACACAAATATATAGTGAGATAATTTAATGTTAAAGAGTTTTAACATAGCTTTAACAGAAAAGGGTAGCCGAAACTACCCCAATCAACACACAACAATGATTAAACAAAACAAACAATTATATCTTTACCAGATATAAAACGCTCTTTCTTTAAGGTCATCAGTATCAAAATAAACATAATCATTACTAACACCTATTCTATGAACTCCTTGTTGAACTAATCCTCTAACAAGAGTTAATCTTTTCTTAGCACCTACACATCTAATCTTAACAGCTTTACCCACTCTATGAGAATTAGCTTTTATTAATCTAATTTTATCTGCATAAGGTTTGCTGGTATAACCTAAAACTATCTTTATAGTTATTCTATATTTCTTTACTATATTATCCAATATAAGAACTGGTTCTCTTTCCATGAACTTATAACCAGAGTTAGGAAGGTCTGGGCTATCAAACATATCCCAAGTTAAATACGTTAAACCTTCACAATTATCTATATTCATTATTTATAGTAACTTACTGCAATATAATAATAATATATATAACTACAAAAATAATTATTTATTTTATAAACTTGACTTTATCAAAAAAAAACTGTAACTTTCCCAACTTAATTGAAATATTATATTTCTTTTTAATAAACAAGTAGAAGCAGAATGCAATGGAGTAGAAGTAGTTTATTTCTATATATATATTAATAGAAAAGTTTTTTTATGTATACAGGATAAGTATGTTCTTAAAGAAACAGCATACTTATTTTTATGTTTTGCTTCGCAAAAGATGTTTATAAGAAGAATTATTTCTTAAACTTTTCAGCACTTCTTCCTCCAAAATAAGCACCTATTACAGTTATAAGAACTAATTGTAGTAAATCTATCCAGTTTGCTTTTACTTCAAATGCAATAACTCCTGCATCTATAAATACCATAAGAACTGTAGATACAACTAAAAAGATAAGTACTAGAGGTCTAACATTCTTAGATAACCATGAGTCACTATTCATATCAGTCTTCCATCTATCGGTAACATTCTTTTGTATATCAGCTTCTGCTTTTATAAATATTTCCTCCATCTCTTTTTCAAACTGTGCTTTTTCTACTTTACTAAAAGTATGTTTGTCTATTATACCAGAAATCTTTTCTGCTATATTTCCACCTGCTGTTCCAAATAATTTTGCTAGTATTTTTCCCATTATTCTATTCTTATATGTATCATTAAAAAAATTAAGTAAATATTTAATTCAGTATAATCTTGTTCTACAGTAGGGTCATATATAGAGAAACCAAGAAGTGGCCCTGTTGTAAATGTTTCTCCAAATCCTATTTTATATTTCATACCTACTATGTTTAACGATATACCTACTATGTTTAAGAAGCAGGATATACTATGTTTAAGAGTTAGTTATATCTATATATTTAGTTTTACCATCTTCTCTATATGCCTTTAGACATCTCTTTCTGTTAGAATCCTCATCTACATAACTAACGTGTACCCAGTCAGGACTATCATCTGTACCAAACTCCCAAATAAGTTGGTCAAAGTCGAGATTATCTTTAATATAATAATACATAAAAGCATTACTAACGTGACCGTAAATATCATCAATATCAATAGCACGTCCTTGACAATGTTGGCTTTTGCTGCTGCCTCCAATAGCTT
>WLWF01001043.1_pt1 | contig 24637 bp, 5 predicted proteins | sample 6718331 | NCBI WGS metagenome assembly WLWF01 (sample SAMN12718692, study PRJNA515312) | sponge metagenome | isolation source: marine sponge | host: Mycale hentscheli | place: New Zealand: South Island, Marlborough, Capsize Point | collected 2003-05-01
TTGAGCAGAAAAATGAGCATGGTCGCCGTGAGCCGGATGAATGGCTCGAGCTCAAGGGCATTCGACATCGCACACTGAAAAATCTTGATGTGAAATTCCCTCTGGGTGTTTTGACAGCCGTGACTGGTCCGAGTGGATCTGGCAAAACATCCCTTGTTCTTGATGTGCTGTGGCGGGCAGTTGCTCGACGATTACACGCATCACGGGAGCAGCCCGGTACCCACGATTCCATAAAAGGCATGAACAAGATCAGTAAAGTGATTCTTGTTGATCAGGATGCGATTGGTTCGACACCTGGTTCAACACCCGCGACGTACACGGGCGTCTTTGATCCGATTCGGCAGCTTTTTTCAAAGCTCCCTGAGTCTCGTACACGCGGGTTTACGCCTCGTACGTTTAGCTTTAATGTGCCTGGTGGCCGCTGTGAAGCCTGCGATGGACTTGGGCGACGACGGGTCGAGATGCATTTTCTGCCTGACGTATGGGTCGAGTGTGAGACCTGTAAAGGCAGACGATATTCAGCTGAGACACTACACGCAAAGTGGCATGGGAAATCAATTGCAGATGTGCTCGAGATGAGCATTGCTGAGGCTGCCCATCTGTTTGAGTCTGCTCCACAGATTGCTCGTATTCTTGGAACCCTTGTTGATGTTGGCCTTGGGTATCTAACACTCGGTCAACCGGCACCACAGCTTTCTGGTGGTGAGGCGCAACGAGTGAAGCTTTCACGAGAACTTGCAAAACCTGGTACGGGAAGCACGCTTTATATCCTTGACGAGCCTACGACTGGCCTGCATTTCTCTGATATTGAAAAATTGCTCCATGTTCTCGAGCGACTTGTTGAGGCAGGCAATACAGTATTAGTTGTTGAACACAACCTTGAAGTTATTGCCGCTGCCGACTGGGTGATCGACATGGGCCCCGAGGCTGGGGATGGTGGTGGGCAGATTGTGGCTGAAGGTCCACCAGAGGATATTTGCATTCACTCAGAAAGATGGTCGAAACAGCAGGCCGTTTCGACAACGGCAAAATCTTTGTCTGCTCACCAGAGAGTGGATCTTCTCCTGCGGAGTTATACAGGAGAGTCGCTGCATCCACTCCTCACTTCGTAATCTGCCTAAGTTTTTGCTGTACTGCTTGGTCAATGATGAATTTTTCTGTGGGTAATGCGTACCCATTCTCCTTCCGGTAAGAAAAGTTCATCCGTCACGATCGGTCTATCCGATACAACCGAACATGGTTTCGTAAATGGGGGTTTACTATGCTGCAGTCGGCACATTCAAAATTACTTTTCTGTCTAGCGATCGTTGGATACGTCGTTTTCTGTACATCAGAAGCGGCAACAGCCAGACCGCCATCAGTACTTGCACCGAGGCAGCAGGCTTCAGTTATCGCTGAAGGTGCAGAGTATTCATCTTCGTGGGAGTTCCCTTCTGACAGCAAAAAAGGGGATATGAAAGAGTTTGTTGCTACGGATGACGGATTTGAGTCCGAACCCAAAGTTTATTCGAAAACGTATGAAGAGCTCACTGCGGCACCAATGCCAGCGATGTCGGACGACGAAGAATCTTCATGGTCATTTTTTACCCCTGAATGTTCAAATCAGTGCAACACGAGTTGTCGAGACTGTTCAAACCACGGCGTTTTTGGAAACCTGGTAGGCAAGCATCACGGACATTGGGTTGCACGCTTTGATTCACTCATTCTGTGGCGAAATGCCCCAACCGACAGAACTATTTTCTTAGATGCAACGGGTACCACTCCAGTTCTGAATGCAGATCAACTTGAGAGTGATGTTCTCGCAGCTCCAAGACTCTCACTTTTCCACATTAATCAGTGTGGGTACGGCATCGAGGCGACCTACATCTACGCAGGAAATTTCTACAGCGAACGAGGGCCTTTTACCGACGTTACGCAAGACTTAATTTACAACAATCCATCCGTTGGTATCGCTGCAGATTACACCACTGCCCAGGCCAAACTCCTCGGTCAATTCCAGAGTTTTGAATTGAATGGGCGAACACCAATGGGTGTTGGCAACGTGCAATTCATTTCCGGATTTCGCTGGCTTCAATGGAAAGAGTGGACGGAAGTAAGTGGTTCAGGTGCTGGTCCTGCTGGTACTCCTTTCACCGACACCTTTAACACAGAATGTTTTAACGATCTGTACGGTGGTCAGATCGGTTTCGATGCTCTTCTGTACCAATCTCCTGGAGGCTTCCGACTTGAAAGCGTCATCAAAGCCGGTGCATATTACAACGCTGCAGTTCAGGGTTCAACACTAACTGTGTCGTTTCCTGCGGCAACCAAGAGCGTTCGTGTTTCTGGAACACCGGCTGGCGGTGCATTTATGGGTGAACTGGGTTTGACTGGTGTTATGCCAATTCATAATCGTTGGGACTTCCGATTCGGATACACCGGGTTTTGGCTTGAAAGCCTGGCCCAGCCCATTAATCAATTCAGCGGGCAAACACTCCTGAAACTTGGTGCTACTCCAGATAGCGGTTCCCTTACAACGACGGGCCGACTTGTTCTCCAAGGTCTTTCACTTGGACTCGAGGGCCGTTGGTAACCATGTGACGGCCAAACATGGCTCCAATACTGAAGCGAAAAAGTGATATTGCTTGACCAGGATGAATGCCACCTGAAGCACGCTCCAGCCGGTAAAACCAACTGTAAACGTACGCTTTTTGTACAAAAACGGCTTTGATTTGGAGTTTTGGGTGCTGCTTAGACGAAAAAACAGTATTTCGTGAGCGAATCGAACCAATTCCTTGTTGTTGCCGTAACAGGAACGTATTCTCTTCCTTATATAGATACCTCCGTTAGGGGAATGCATTCAGGGGTGTTCTGACGATCCATTCAAAGAAATTCACCAAAATTTTTACGTACAGAGTCATTGTGAGTAAAAAAGTTTTAGCTCAGCGCTCAGTCGTTGTTTCGAGTGATTTGGGGGAAGTCTCTTCGTCCAAAAACTTTAGCTATTACCGTCAACTTATTTCTGTGTGTAACAAAACCCAATCCACCAAAACCTTGTATTCGATTTTCCAGTCTTTCGTCAATACGAGGACCAGAATTTCTTCCTTTGAAACTTTTCTTTCTCTTTGTTGTGAATAGGACTTCCTATGTTTCTTTCTGGACTTTTCAGTAAGTACTCAGACACCAAACGATCTCTTAAAAAAAGAAATGCGTCGTCACGTACACGAAGGTCTACCTTTCATGAAACTTCCATGGAGCAGCTTGAGCAAAAAAAGTTGCTTACAGTCGAATACTACGGAATTTGGCATACAAGCCGTACCGGTACTGCTGAGGATTATTATTATCAGGTTGGTGTAACCAACGAGGGCACAGGCGAATTGTATATGCGATACAATGCCCAAAACGATCGAATTGATTTTGATGACACACCAGATTTCACGAATATTTCAAATTATGGTGCAATTCTCGGCTCGGGCTATGTTCAAAATCCCTTAGAATCTACCGCCGATGGTAATGGTGGTTTTTCACTCGATGCCATTAACTCATTTAATTCAAAAACGCTCAACCTTGAGATTACTGAACAAGAAACCTTTACATCTCGTGCTGTAGATATTGCCGCCGAAGATGGCACCAAAGTTTTCCTGGTCAATGGCGGTGAGTTTCCACTTGGGCTGTTTATCGGTAGAACTGGCGTTACGACTAGCCGGTCAAACTCTGTTGGTGCAGATTTTAGAGGTAATCCTGTTGGTACGGCGACCCGAACCACAGTAGCCGGGGTGCCAAGCGTTGTTGAAATCAACGGCCCAATAGACAATACCGGACAAGCAAATTTTGCCGGGCATGACACGAGCTTTGATGGCGAGTCCATCATCATTGATGCAGCCATAACAACAGGCGGACTTGGTCTCCAGGCAGGAGCGCCACAAGGTGGGCTGAGTCCAAATAACAGTCAGATAATCGAGCTTCGCAATACTGTGAATAGCTATACAGACGTCCTCGTGGAAACAGGGACATTTCAAGTAAATGCTGGTGCGACAATTAATGGCAACTTGGACGTCGCAGTTGGAACCAAGGGGAACGGTGTCGGGCGAGGTGGGTTTGGTGGAAACATTGAAATTAATGGAACCGTCAATGGGTCAAGCGTCACACTTCAGACAAACGCCAGTGACCGTGATACGCATATTCGCACGGGTCCCTCTGGCGTTCTTTCTGGTGGTGGCAGTCTGACATTATTTAATGCTGGGCTTGACGGCGGTACGATCGACATTGAAACAAGAAATTATAATGTTACTAATGTAAATGTTGGTTCACCGACAGCGTTGCTGCCTGATATTGGCATTAGCATCAATCAGACAGCAGGTGATCTCACTGTTGCCGCCATGCCGTCTTCACGCGGTCAAATTTCACTTACCGCATCGGGTGGTGCAACTTCTTCAATTAATGTTGACGCTGGCATATCAACCGCCGGTGGCCTTCGTCTTGATGCTGGTACGTTAAATATCAACAGCCCACTTGATACTGAGGCTGGCAATATCCAATTGCTGGGTAACTCAGTCACGGTAGGCAGCAATATCCATGCAGGAAGCACCGGTGTTGGTAATATCTTCATTGAAAGCCGCACGGCTGGGGTCACGCTTCAATCAGCCTCTACCATCAAAGCCGATACGGGCACAATTTCAATTGATGCTGCAACCAGTATTTCAAGTGAAGCAACTCTCGAGGCAGCTTTGCTGACTCTTGAGGCGGGCGGACTTATCACGGCAGGTTCAAACTCCGAAAAATTACGGGCAACAGCTGCAGCAGGCATCAACATCACGGCGGATGATGATATGGTCGTTGAATTGGCCGTGACAAGCGCTGGTAATCTAGACATTTCTTCCCAAGGCGAACTTGATGTTCAAAGCGTTTCAGCTCTTGGGGCAGGCAACGTTGGACTGTCTGGTGGGAGTGGTGTCACGGTTAATCGATTGCGGACTGCAAATGGGCAGGCAAATGTTTCAACAGCAACTGGGAACATCAGCATTGAAGGCGAAGTCATTGTCCAAGGGGATACCGGCGATAATTTAACGCTCACAGCAGACACGGGAAATATTATTGTCAATTCGTCAGCCGTTGTCTCAGTTGCTGACCAAATTATTTTATCTGCAGAGAAAGGTCGCGTTCTCACGCCTGGTGAACTGGTTGATATTGAGATCACTGACCCAGGATCAGGCTATGTTGCAAATCCTATTAATATTTCAATAGATGCTGGCAGTGGGGCTACAGCTGTCCCAACATTAACGAGTGGTGGTGTCGCGAGCATTCGAATCACAAATGGAGGCTCTGGGTATGTAACGCGGCCTACTGTGATGCTGATCGGTGGGGGTGGAACAAACGCGTCCGCTGAAGCTGTCATCTCAAATGGCGTTGTGACATCTGTCAACCTGACCAACGTTGGCTCAAACTATACATCTGCTCCACAGGTTGTCTTTTCCGGTGGTTCTGGCCAGGGAGCTGTTGCAGAGGCACTCATAGATGGTGTGTTAAATATTAGCGTGACGGCCCCCGGCAGTGGGTATCAAACACCACCCGAAGTAGTCATCTCGGCAGGTGAAGGCGCAACGACTGGTGGCGTAACAGTAAGTGAGAACGGAGAAATCACGGGCATTCATCTTGGATCACCAGGATTCGATTATGGCGTGGCACCGAACGTCGTGATTACTGACGCGAGTGGTGCTGGATCAGGTGCATCTGCAACTGCAAATCTTTCTACGGGCATCACCAGCTACATGATAAATCCTAGTGGTAATGGTTATGCAACACCGCCAACAGTTACGACAAGTGTGCCAGCCGGTCCAAATCCATCACCAGCAGTCATCACAGCAAATATTGCCGGCCCGCTGGATAGATTCGATAACTTAGGAAACGGCTTTAACGGGATACACCTCACCGCCGCGGGTGACGGCTATACCGAAGACGTTCGAGTCGTAATAGCAGGTGATGGTCAGAGTGCAACAGCAACAGTTCAAATTGATGGAAGCGTTGGTGGGGTTGCCGGTGTAACGGCAGGTAATGACGGTGACGGAAGTCTCTCAATAGGTGCTGATGGAGCCTATAGTGTTGTTCCAGATCCTGCCGGACCTCAGCAGTGGCTCGCCACCGGTCCTCAAACTGTGACCTTAGCGAATGGTGACTCTGTTAATCTCACACCATCTTACGGCCTCCGCTCTGACGCCCTTCAGTTTACAGCTGGCACCAAAACATTTGCTTTTGCTACGTGGACGGGGCCTATACCAAACGGCGCAGGTGGCACCCGAGCAAGTGGCTTCATGACCCTCAGTGACACTGGTGTACCAGATGGTTTTGAAACAGGTTTTGGTTTCAACCCTGGCTCAGGCTACGACGGTAGTGAATGGTTTGACGCGGCGGGTGACCCCGTCGAGTTGACAGTGACCGGCGGTGGTGCATCAGGCACGGGGACGGATACGACAGTTACAATTCTTCCGGACAGAGCATTTGAACTGGTTGGTGGCAGTTGGGGTCTCACTGGAACAAATAACGGATTGAGAGGCGATCAAGATTTTGTGTTTACCGGAAACGGTATTAATGGTGATACGCCAGGGACAATCAATCTCGAAGTAAGTGGTGAAATCGATGGTGCTACATTAGCCTTACAAACCGCAGGCACTGGCTACACGACGCCGCCAACGGTTACCTTTGCTGATGACTTTCATGGTGGACCGAGCGCTACGGCGCAAACGTTCATTAACGGAAGTGTGACGAGTCTCAATATTCTCCAACCTGGCAGTGGGTACACCCCAGCAGCAACGATAACTATTGCCCCCGGCGCAGGTACTCAAGCACAAGCAACCCCAAGGCTTTCCCAAGTTGTACGCAGCATTTCTGTAAACCAAGCTGGCGAGAACTACAATCCAGCCACCACAACGGTCCAACTTGAAGTTGTTTCTGGAGGTATCGGTGCCGTTGTTTCACCGGTTCAGGTAGACAATGGTGGTGGTATCCTTGGTATCAATGTCTCTACACCAGGCATTGACTACGTGACACCTCCGACGGTCGTCATCAATGATTTAAGCGGAGCTGGAGTTGGTGCAACCGCTGATGCCCTTTTGGGAATTGGGTTAGTTGTTGTGGATAACCCGGGAAGCGGGTATACACCTGGTCCGATCACAGCGACTGTTACTGCTTCTCCAACAGGAGCTAATGCCACTGTTTCTGCAACCGTTAATTCAGCTGGAGAAATTGATCCGAGTACGATCACGTTCACACCCGGCACTGGGTATGTATCAGCACCAACAGTAAACTTTCTGGGCGGCGGCACGCCAGCAATTATCTCAGCCTACATGCAGGTTGTGGAGATTGATGTCACAGCCCCAGGTGAAGACTACGATGCGACACAAACGGTTGTTGACCTTGTGACTGCCGGTTCAGGTGCGAAAGCAGTCGCTAACCTCGATGGTAGTGGGGCACTTGCTAGTGTCACTATGGTTTCTTCTGGTTCCGGGTACACCGTTGATCCGATTGTTCGGATTGATGGGTACGGTTCTGGTGCCGTTGCAGCAGGAAACATTATTGGCGGCGTTGTGGATAGCACAACCATTACACAACCTGGCTCGAACTATGCAGTTCCGCCAGTTGTGACATTCGATCCAAGTCCTAGTTTGGACACGGCTACAGGAAACGCAATTATCGGAAATATTGCGACGGTCAGTGGCAACCGCCTTTCTTGGACTGCACTTGAGACACCTATTTCGGCATTCGTGTCTCAGTTTAATACAATTGAAGTGAACTTGACGGGCACTGGAGACCTGCTCCTTCAAGCAGATGCCGGCAGTCTAACCATCGAAGGTGCATCCACCAAAGATGGATCGGTGACTATCAGTGCACCTACTCTTACCATCGCTGGTGAGGTCACCGTTGGTGACTATGACTCTTCACGTGATCATGTCATCTCGCTGTCAGCTACCGCTGGCGATCTCGCGATCGATGCTCAAGTTGGAAATTTGCTTGAGGGAACGCTCAACCGAACTCCTTTATCAACTGTCATTCAACTCTCTGCAGTTTCCGGAGGAATTATCACAAATAATTCTTCTGAACCTGGCTTGCTTGTCTCTGACTCACTGGCTTTTTCAGCACAGGATTCTGTTCTGCTGAATACCGACGTGAATTCTATAACGAGTGGAGTTGTTTCCGACAGCCGTGCAAACGTCGCTATCACACAAACAACTCGTGACGCATCGGGCGACGCACTTGATTTAACAGTTGACTCTCTCACTGCTGCCGGTGGAGTTATTGAGGTTATCAGTGGTGCTAACATTGAAGTTGATATCATTGATGCCGGCACGACAGGTGCCATTGAATTAGCTGCAGATCAGGACATCAAAGAGTCTTCTGCCGGTGACCCTGCAGCTGATATCATTGCCAACAGCGTATTACTGTACGCAACGACCGGGAATATTGATCTGGATTCTGAAGTAGCCGTTCTGACTGCAGCCGCTGTCGCCGGTTCTGTCACCATTAACCAAGGTGCCCGTGACCAACCAATTGACGGATTTACGGATACTCTTGAAATTCTTCGCATACTCTCTCGTGATGCGATTACGATTGATGCCACTTCACCGATTAAAGCGAATTATATTGAAGCGACGAACGGTGGTCTTACCATCAGAACAGATAATGCTCTGCACACGTCAGAGTCATTTGATGTACAGCTTGGAAATGTTGCCTCTCCGCAGTTTATTAAGGTTGAAGCAGACGGAAGCGTTTCATCGTTTGAGCCAGATTTCAGCGAACCTGTCATTACTCAACCAGCGCCGCCACCACCAGTAGCCCCGGCCTTTTCAATATCATTTGATTTCGATGCCTCACTCCCTGCATCTGTAGCAAATGCTTCCAATGCAGCGGGGCTTAGGTGGTCTGAAATTATTGTTGGTGACTTAAGTCCATTCGTTGACCCGAACAGTGGTGATGTCATTGACGACATTGAGATTCGGGTTCAGCCAGGATTACTTGGTGGGGGTGATGCGCCCGGTGGCACTCTGGCAAACGCTCGCCCTCTTGCCTTTAGACCAGATACCGGTTTGCCGTACCTCGGTGAGGTTGGCGTTGATCTGAACGACATCAACAATCCCGAACTCGTTGCAATAATGATTCATGAGTTTGGACATGCTCTTGGCATGCCCGGCGCATCCAGTTTCCAAACATTTATCGTTGGTGATTATTTCACAGGGCCGAATGCAGTCAGAGAATACGAGAGTATTTTTGGAGCCTCCGCCGACACGAATGGTGTGCCTCTTGAAACGACTGGTGGTGGTGGTACAGCCGGAGCACATTGGTCGGAGGCCGAGTTTGGCAACGAACTCATGACTGGATTCTTGGGCGCTACAAATCTAATTAGCACCGTGACGGTTGGTGCTTTTGAGGACGTAGGCTACGACGTCGACTACACGGCAGCTGACCCATATACCGCATCATCGAACTTGCACGGCATTTCATCGCCTGACATGTCCGGTCTGCGACCGTGTGGTTGTGCCTTCTGCCAGCCAGTGAATTCATCATCACTCAGTTCATCATCGCTAGAGCAGGAACAGGTCATCACCACACCCACACTGCGAATCACTGCAACAGGAACTGGTGAAACAATTGACATCAGCACTGACGTCACAACGTTCGCGGGCTCTGCCGATGGCAATATAACCATCCAAGAAGCCAATACGATTTCGCTTGGTGAAACCGCACCTGGATCATTATTTCGGGATGTTGTCTCAACATCTGGCTCAATAACAATAACTGCCGCAGGACGTATTACAGCAAATGATGTACAAGCGACGGACCCAACGAACGGAGCCCTTAATTTTACCAGCACTGGAAGCGGCGTCACACTTGGTGCAATAAACACACAAACAACAACAGTAAATGCAAGTGGTGACGTCAGTGACGTAGTTGACTTGAAGGTGAGCAGCTATACAGATCTTGTTGGTGGCGACAGCTACACACCAAGCACAACTATTCCTATCACCTTTTCTGCATCACCCACCGGTGACACAGCGACCGGGTCAGCCACATCAAATGGTAGCGGTGTGATTACAGGCATCACGATTACCAATCCGGGGTCTGGCTACACAACGACACCGACCATTGTTATCGATGCACCCACCACAGGGAACCGAGCAACTGCAACAGCGGTTACAACTGGTGGAAATAGAGTGATTACATCACCGACACTTGTTGTTCATGCAAATGGATCACCAATCCTTTTGGGCACAAACTCACACGTTGTAGACACACTATCAGCGACGAGCGACACCTTCACTCGTGCAACAGGCACTACAACACTCAGCAGCACAGGGGATGCTGATTTTGTAGACTCCGTAGTCATAGCCAATGGTGCATCCGGCTATTCTCCAAATGCCACGAATATCCCTGTGACTTTCGAAGCTTCGCCAACCGGTGACACTGCAACTGGCTATGCAATCGCAGATGCCGGGGGCGTTGTTATTGGCGTGACAATTACCAGTCCCGGATCCGGATATACAACTGCCCCGACAATTACTTTTGCTTCAACTGTTCGTGCACTTGTAACAGCGACTCTTGGAACTGATGAAGTCGCTTCGGCTGCTGTTGACTTCAGTGGCTCCGGATACACACCGCTTGCCAATATTCCTGTCATATTCCAAGCATCACCTACGAGTGACACAGCAACAGGATATGCAACTACTGACTCCAATGGTGAAATTGTTTCTCTAACAATCACACATTCTGGTTCAGGTTATGTATCCGCACCGCTTGTGGTTGTTGATCCTCCAGCAACATCTGGTGACTCATCACTGCGAGGCAATATTGAATTCAAAGCTACAAATGGACTAATCGTCGACACTGTCGTTGGAAAGGAAATATCGCTTACAGCAGACGACACCGTCACTGATTTGAACTACATCATTGGCGAGGCACTTACAGTAACAAGCCTCAGTGGTAAAGACATCACACTTGCAAATCTGAATAATCAAATTGCTGCATTTGGTGCCGTCACTGATGATTCAGCTGGCACAAAGGGTGACGTTACGCTCACCTCAACGCTTCAGAATGTTACGCTGACCGGTATTACCGCTGACGACATTGATATTCTTGTTTATGGCAATGTGAATGACAGTAACGCGACGGATGGCACGACATTAAGTATTGTTGCTGGAGGCACAGTTGAGCTTGATACGGCTACAAATGATGTTGATACCTTGACAGTCGTAGACACGGCAGTCGACACGGTCACAATCAACAACGGTGGTTCTGGTTATACACCGGGAACAGTTGCTGTGACCTTTGCCCCTCCCCCAATCACAAACATTGGGATAGGCACGCCTGGGTCAGGCTATGCACTAAACGCTAATGATATTCCTGTGACATTTGACGCGTCACCTACTGGTGATACAGCAACTGGGCTTGCCAGTTCAAACGGCACTGGCCAGATTACATCAGTAACAATAACCAACCCGGGTTCCGGTTACACATCAACACCGAATCTCATCATCAGTGCCCCATCATCAGGAACTCGTGCTGAAGCGTCGATATCTGATGATGTAACCACAGGTTTCGCAACAGCAGATTCCAGTGGTGAAATTGGTTCAATCACTATTACAAACCCTGGGTCTGGTTATCTATCAGCACCAAGTCTTGTGATTGACCCACCAACGTCAGGCACACAAGCAACTGCAACGGCAACAAACCTACTGCCTTCCGCCGTCACCTTTGTTGACGCTGATAACCTCGATATTACAGGACTCGTTGCTGGTGCAGTCACACTCCAGACTGCTACACAACTTACCCAGTCCGGTGCCATCGTGACTGGCACACTTGCAGTAACCTCTAACGGAACGCTGAATCTTAACGATCCGGCAAATGACGCTGATGTCATTTCCATAACCAACACTGGTTTTGATGCAACAATCTATGACATCGATGACCTTCAAATTGGTGATCCCGGCATCACAGCGAAAGATGTCGTTTTTGAAATCGCTGGTGATCTAACTCAAGAAGCATCCAGCTCAGTTGTCGTTACCGATTTAAGAGTAATCGGTAGCCGCGGAGAAGTTAGTTTTACGAGTACCACAAACGAAATCGCCACTATAAGTGTCGCTGGTAACCCAAACTTAAACCAGCAGGTTGCTGATGTACTTCTTCCATCAGGTGGAGGCAGTGATTACACGCCTGATCAGACGGATATTCCGGTTGTATTTGATCCTTCGCCGACTGGTGACACAGCAACTGGATATGCAACTGCAGATGCTGCCGGCATCATTACTACTATTACAATCACAAACTCTGGTAGTGGCTATGACCTTTCATTACCACCAACGGCAACAGTCACCGCTCCTGCTGATCCATTGGGCTTTGCTCCAACCGTTTCGGTAGTGCTTGCAAGCCAGGACATCACAATCGTTAATTCAATAGCCACTGTCATTGGTTCCCAAGGTCTTCAATCCACCGGCAGTGCCGTTTCTATCACCTCTGTAGGTGCTTTAACACAGAGTGGCGACATTATTTCGAAGAGCTTATCTGCAACAAGTGACTCGGATATTGTGCTCACAAATGGAACAAACAATGTTGATGATTTCAGTGGCGTAAGCACATCAGGCGATGTTTCGTACAGTGAGAACGATAGTGTAAATATCGTCGCGGCGGGGGGTAATATCATCACCCTTAAAGCCCAGGATAGCCTGACACAGACAGGAGCAGTTACTGGCACTACACTCAAGATCACTGGGGCAAAGTATGTAACTTTCACATCACCTGATAATGACGTCAACACAATAGAGGCTTCTGGAATCTTCAGTAACAACAGTAGTGGCTTTGGCCTTGAATATGTCGACCAGGACGACCTTACTGTGAATGGTGTAGCTGCCACAGCTGGTTCGATTTCCATCACGAGCGGTGACACACTCACCATTGGCGCTACCGTTGTGGCGGGCACAGCGATTGCTAACGACGGTGACATCCTGCTCGAAGCACAAGATGGTAACCTTGAAATTAATGCCGATATCACTTCAGAAGCTGACACAACGACACTCAAAGCAGCAGCAGGACTGATTAATCACAACAGTGGTACGATAACGACCGAAACACTGATCTGGTATGCCACAGTTTCGCCACTCTTCATACCCTCTCAACTTACTTCCACTATCGAAGGCCCGAACCTGACAGGTCCGGGAAATTTAATCATTACCCGTACTGGCGCGGTAGAGATCGCAGGGGCAAGCGTCGTTGATGGAAACGTTTCAATAGTTGCGGACTCACTCATTCTGAGTGATCTCGTGCGAGCTGCCGGCACTGGTAACAACGTCGTTATTCAATCAAACGTAGGAAGTATCGATATTCAAGGAAATGGGCGGCTTGAATCCGAATCTGGCGACATCACTGTAGCTGCAGCAACAGACTTCATAGTGAGCAATCACGCCCTTGACGGAAACGGTGATCCAACTACCGTATCTGCTACAGCAACAGCAGGCACATTGGTTATCAAAAAACCAACGGCTACCGCTACAGCGACACTCACCGGTGATGCAGTCGATACGCCAGTAACAGTTGACTTTGATGGCCTTGGCTACACGCCATCGACAACTATTCCTGTCGAATTTTCTGCCTCACCAACAGGTGATACAGCTACAGGTGTTGCGAACTCTGATATCAACGGTGTCATTACAAGCATCACTGTTACACATCCAGGCTCTGGCTATATTCTCGCTCCAACTATAACCATTGATGACCCGACTTCTGGTCCGGTTGTTAAAAATCCGGCCGCTACCGCCACAGCGACACTCAGCGGTGATGCGGTTAATTCATCAGTGGTAGTTGACTTTGGTAGCTCAGGCTACACACCTGACAGCACTACCATTCCTGTAACGTTTTCAGCCTCACCAACAAGTGATACGGCTACAGGTTTTGCAACTACTGACTCAAATGGCGTTGTCATATCTATTGCTCTGACCAATCCAGGCTCTGGCTATGTGACAGCTCCGACTATAACCATTGACGAGCCTACTTCTGACGTATTTTCGACAGACGTGCAGAAGATTGATGTGACAGCAAGTTCGAGTCTTAACATTTACGAAGCAAATGCCATTGAGCTGGTAGATGTTTCAACTGCTGGCAATCCAATCACACTGCAAGCCGGTGGTGTCACTCAATCTGGAACGTTGATTGCACCATCGCTGAATGTGACAAATACAGCTGGAAGTGTTGTCCTGAACCAGAACAACGACGTCGGTATCGTTACCATTACAAATGCAGTCGGTGATGTCACCTACAACACAAACCGTGCGACAGCTACTGACATCGCTGGTATTCAAGGCGTGAACGTTGATCTCGACTCAGAGAATGGCTTCATCCAGTCTGGTGCGATCACAGCAACGTCACTCGATGTGACAAATACCGTTGCTGGAGATGTTGTACTGGATCAAAACAACGATGTCACAACGGTTGCCATTACAAACACAGTCGGTGATGTTACCTACAACACAAACCGTGCGACAGCGACTGATATAGCGGGTATTCAAGGCGTGAATGTTGATCTCGACTCAGAGAATGGCTTCACCCAATCTGGTGCGATCACAGCAACGTCACTCGACGTAACAAACACCGTTGCTGGAGATGTTGTGCTGGATCAAAACAACGACGTCGCAACTGTTGCTATTGCAAATGCTGTCGGTGATGTCACCTACAGCACAAACCGTGCAACAACGACTGATATAGCGGGTATTCAAGGCGTGAACGTTGATCTCGACTCAGAGAATGGCATCACTCAATCTGCCGCGATCACAGCAACGTCACTCGACGTGACAAATACGGTTGATGGAGATGTTGTACTGGATCAAAACAACGACATCGCAACTGTTGCCATTACAAATACAATCGGTGATGTTACCTACAACACAAACCGTGCGACAGCGACTGATATAGCGGGTATTCAAGGCGTGAACGTTGATCTCGACTCAGAGAATGGCTTCACGCAATCTGGAGCGATCACCGCAACGTCACTCGACGTGACAAACACCGTTGATGGAGATGTTGTACTGGATCAGAATAATGACGTCGCAACTGTTGCTATTACAAATACAGTCGGTGATGTTACCTACACAACAATTAGTTCATCAACAACTGATATCGCTGGTATTCATGGCGCGAACATTGTCCTCAATTCAGACAATGGTGTTTCTCAATCTGCCGCGATCACAGCAACAAACTCACTTACCGTAACAAACGCAGTAAGTGGAAACGTTGTACTGGATCAAAACAACGACGTCGGAATTGTTGCTATTACAAATGCAGTCGGTGATGTCACCTACAACACAAACCGTGCGACAGCGACCGATCTCGCTGGCATTCAGGGTATGAATGTTGATCTCGGCTCAGAGAATAGTTTCACCCAATCTGGTGCAATCACAGCAACGTCTCTCGACGTGATAAATACGGTTGATGGAGATGTTGTGCTCGCAAATGCTTCCAACGATGTTGATTCCCTAAGCGTGATTAATACAGGGCGTTCTATCACATACTTTGACAGCGATGACCTCATAGTGACTCAACTCGACGGAAATCCGATTACAATTACTGCCGGCGGAAGCGTCTCACAAGTAAATGATATTTCCGGCGTCGATCTGACTGTTACAGCTAATGGAACGATTAATCTTTCCAATCCAAATAACAGTATCTCAACAGTGGCTCTAAGCAGCTCAGACAATGACATCTCGTTCTTCAACAACAAGTCTGTCGTTATCGCTGCACCTGGTATTGATGCTGGAACTGGGAACATTGAAATCACTCTCAGCAACGGTGATTTGTCTCAAGTTGGACAACTCATTGGTAGCAGTCTGGTTCTGGCAATTACCGATGGTGACGTCACCCTGCTGAATGCATCAAATGACGTAGATGAGATAGCCGCCCTGCTTGACGGAACTGGCCGTTCAATTTCATTCACCGATACAGATGACTTGATCATCGGCGGCTCAAACGCCATTCAAGGAATTGTTGGTCAAAATGTCGTGAACATCACGAGTGGTGGAGATCTGGCTCAGACCAAAAATATTAGTGCAGGAACGTTGAACCTAGTCGCTGGTGGAGATTACTCACAGACTGGCAGCATGAACGTGACAGGTGACATCGATATTGATGCCACTGGAGCAATTACACAGACCGCATCAACAGCGACTATTGATGCCGCTAACCTCGACATGAATGCTGGCACGAGCATCGCACTCGCAGGAACTACAACTGTGACGGGTACCGTTGGACTGACTGCTGGTGGAGATGTCACTCAAGCTGCAGCGATTAAAACAAACAACCTTGAAATCCTCAATACTGGCAGTTCCGTTGTACTGACAAATACCAGCAATGAAATACAACATCTTCAAGCGACGAATAGTAACGGAAATATTTCTGTGAGGAGTGCCGTACTAACTGAAATTAATGGAACTGGCATCGATGGTGACTCTGTCAATCTCATAACGTCTGGGCTCTCTCAAACCGCTCCCATCAAAGCTACCTCTCTTAACATCACCAATACATCAAACAATATTGTGCTCAACGCTACGAATGAGATTTCGAGTTTTCAAATCTCCAATGCCCCAAGAAGTGTTGAGTTGACTAATACAATTGCGTCTTCGATCTCAGCCGGTGGTATTCAAGCTAGCACTGTCAAACTAAGTACCGCAGGACTCACACAAGCTGGTGTAATTACAGCAACATCTCTCGATGTCACAAACTCTGCTGGTAACGTTGTACTTGATAAGAGCAACGCACTCACCAATGTTGAAATTGACAACACGGGAAGAGATATCACCCTGACAAACTCGGCTGCAACGAATATCTCAGCTGGTGGCATCCAAGGTGACTCAGTCAAACTGAACACAGCAGGACTCACACAAACTGGTGTAATCACAGCCACATCTCTCGATGTGACAAACTCTGCAAGCACTGTTGAACTTGCCAACGCTGCAAACTCGCTCGCGAATGTTGAAATTGACAACACCGGAAGAGACGTCACCCTGACAAACTTACAAACAACGAACATCTCAGTTGGTGGTATCCAAGGTGACTCAGTCATACTGAACACAGCAGGACTCACACAAACTGGTGTAATTAATGCCACATCACTCGATGTCACAAACTCTGCTGGTAACGTTGTACTTGATCAAAGCAACACACTCACCGACGTTAAAATTGATAACACGGGAAGAGACATCACCCTGATAAACACCGCTGCAACAAACATTTCAGCTGGTGGCATTCAGGGTGACACTGTCTTACTAAACACAGCGGGCCTGACGCAAACTGGCACGATCACAGCGATAGATCTTGGCGTCACTAACACAGCAGGCACAGTTGTACTTGATCAGAACAACGCACTCACCAGCGTTGGAATTATAAACACGGGAAGAGACATCACCCTGACTGATACAACTGCGACAGCTATTTCGGCTTTTGGCATTGAAGGTGACACTGTTGTTCTCAACACAGTGGGCCTGACCCAAACTGGATCAATCATAGCAACGTCTCTCGACGTTACGAATTCAGCTGGAAATGTTGTGCTGACAGATGCTGCAAACTCACTGGCAAATGTTGAAATTGATAACACGGGGAATAGCGTCAGCTTTACAAACGCCGCTACAACAAACATTTCAGCTGGTGGCATTCAGGGTGACACTGTCGTACTGAACACAGCGGGACTCACGCAGTCTGGAGCAATTGCAGCAACGTCACTCGATGTGACAAACTCTGCAGGTTCCGTCGTACTTACCAACGCTGCAAACTCACTTGCCGATGTTGAGATTGATAACACGGGGAATAGCGTCAGCTTTACAAACGCCGCTGCAACAAACATTTCAGCTGGTGGTATTCAGGGCAGCTTTGTCACACTCAATACAGTCGGCCTGACTCAAACTGGTACTATTGATGCCTCTGCCAAACTTACTGTGACGAATACACAAGGCGATGTCACACTTACGCAACTCAACAAACTTGCAGCGATTGAAATTGCCAACCCATTGGGTGTCATCGACGTCAAAAGTACAGAATCTATGTCTGTGAATGGCAATGGCATCACAGGTGACAGTGTATCGCTTGATGTAACAGGTGACCTCACTGCCTTCGCGGATATAACTTCGTCTACAAGTTTTGATGCCACGATATCTGGAGAAGCTTCTTTCACAAGCGTCACAGCATCTGGCGGTACTCTAGGAATTGATGCCGGTGGTGAGGTAAATGTTCAGAATTCTTTGACGACAGGAGGAGACCTCAATATTTCCAGTGGTGATTCCGTCACACTCAATAATGCATCGGCTCTACAAGGCTCTCTCGTAGTTGATGCAAATGGAAGTACAAGTTTGAACGGTACTACAGAAACTGGGAATGATTTAATCATTGATAGTGGCAACTCCGTCATGATTGCGGATGCAACTGTTGGTGACGAAAGCAATATCCAGGCCACTGGGGATGTCGAAGTTGGAACAAAACTATACACCGCAAATGATATGGTTATCGACACAACTGGTGGTTTCTATGTGAGCACACTCACCGACGGTATCGCGGAAAGCGCAACGGAGATTGATCTTCGTCTCGTGGATGGAGACATACGACTAATCAACGGGGGCAAAATCATTGCCCCAAGCGTACTTTTACGAGAGGGTGCTGCAATTGGAATAGGTGCTCCAGCAGAGAATTCAACCTCGATTGAAGACGCAATTGCTCGTTTAAATGACCCCAACGACCTTCCAACGCTGCCTGGTGCACCGTACGAAATCGTTGTCTCAAAAGACGTCAACTTGGCAAATACGATAACTCTTAATCGCCCAGTGACTGTCCGTGGTGCGACTGAAAGTGTCTCAATTTTTGGGTCAGACACTGTAGCCTCAGGCATCGTACTCTCACCGAATGCTTCAGGGAGTACGATCAAAGACCTTACATTTGCCAACTTTGCTGGAACAGCTCTCACGCTTGACAATGTTACTGACACCAATGTTGAGAACAACAACTTTGTCAACGGCGGAAAAGGCATCCTCGCAAAAGGCATACTTACGAACACTGCGGCTCGTGGTAACGTTTTTGAAAGCCTTGGAACAGGCCTTGATCTTGACCATGCTTCCGCATTCACCTTTGGTGGCAACACAATTGGTGAACCAAATGAAATAAAAGACAGTACCTTTGGAATCTATGGAAACGGGGAACTCGAGAATACGAAACTGCTGCAAACCAAGATTACGAACACCACCGATTCGTACGACCTAGCTGGCGCCCGCTTATACTCCAAAACGGATTACTCAAGCAGTTCCGTTACGAGAACACTCGAAGAGTCTGGTGATATTCATCTCAAAGAAGATGACGATGGGAAACTCTACGCTGACGACAATGCTCTTTACCTATCTGGCACCACACAGCTAACTGTCAACTACTTTGCAGCATACACCCCTGTCGCCGTAGAAGACTTTGGCGGTGGAGACAAGCGACTTGTTCTGAAGCACACAACAGGAGATCTTCTCACCTTTAGTATGTCTTCCACCTGGACTCGTACTGGAAACTTGCCGTGGATCAAGGCCAGTAACGCTTTAGCACTCAATGCAGCAGAAGTCGACTATGGCACTGATTTTGATGGTGACGGCGATGCTGGTCTCACAGAACTTGAGTCCGCGGGCACGACCATGTTGAAACAGGATGCTGATGGCAAAATCTACGCCAATAACAATGCTCTTTACCTATCTGGCACCACACAGCTAACTGTCAACTACTTTGCAGCATACACCCCTGTCGCCGTAGAAGACTTTGGCGGTGGAGACAAGCGACTTGTTTTGAAGCACACAACAGGAGATCTTCTCACCTTTAATATGTCTTCCGACTGGACTCGTACTGGAAACTTGCCGGTGATCAAGGCCAGTAACGCTTTAGCACTCAATGCAGCAGAAGTCGACTATGGAACTGATCTAGACAATGATGGCGACGTTGGGCTTAGAGAACTTGAGTCCGAGGGTACGACCATGTTGAAACAGGATGCTGATGGCAAAATCTACGCCAATAACAATGCTCTTTACCTATCTGGTACCACACAGCTAACTGTCGACTACTTTGCAGCATACACCCCTGTCGCCGTAGAAGACTTTGGCAATGGAGACAAGCGACTTGTTCTAAAGCACACAACAGGAGACCTTCTCACCTTTAGTATGTCTTCTACCTGGACTCGTACTGGAAACTTGCCGTGGATTAACACTAACGATCCAACCGCGTTCAATGCAGCAGAAGTCGACTATGGCACTGATTTTGATGGTGACGGCGATGTTGGTCTCTTGGAACTTGAGTCCGAGGGTACGACGATGTTGAAACAGGATGCTGATGGCAAACTCTACGCCAACAACAATCCTCTTTACTTATCTGGCACCACGCAGCTAGCTGTCGACTCCTTTGCAGCATATACCTTTGTGGCAGTCGAAGACTTTGGTGGTGGAGATAAGCGACTTGTTCTCAAGCACACAGCAGGAAATCTTCTCACCTTTAGCATGTCTTCCACATGGACTCGTACTGGAAACTTGCCGTGGATCGAAGCCGATGATCAAGCTTTCGATGATGCCGAAGATCTGTATGGAGTTGATTTCAATAATGATGGTGAAATCAACGGCTTTCCGATCTAACGGTTCATGACATGTGAGATAATCAGAGGGATTTTGTTTTTAACCCATAAAAAATAAATCGATTCAAAGCGTGGCATCCATATCACCTGTAATATCTATACGCCAATCAATTGTATCTCTCTTACCAGCGGCCACCGAGATAGTGGCGTTGCTCAAATCAGTCGATCGACTCGTTGGGCGATCTCATGAGTGTGATTGGCCTGAAGCCGTACTCGATGCCAAAGTAATTACGTCATCAAACATAGATTCGCACACCAGCAGCTGGGAAATTGATCGGCAGATAAAGGATGCTACGGATGGTGGTCTTTTTAAAATTGATGAATGCACACTCAGAAGTTTGGCACCCACTTTCATCCTTACCCAAGATGCCTGCCAAGTATGTGCTGTAGATGCCAATGTAGTAACAAGGATCGCAGCCGACATCATGTTGCCGAACGGAAATCGGCCGCAAGTTATATCACTTTCACCGAGCTCACTCGAAGAATTATTTACAGATATCAATCGTGTTGGTAATGCACTTAATAAAGAGGATCAAGCTGAAAGCGTTGTTACTGATTTGAGAAGTCGTTGTGAAGACGTGTCTACAAAGTGCATACAACTCAATAGCAGCAACAACGACACACCACGAGTTGCCCTCATAGAGTGGCTCGATCCACCCATGTCCGCCGGCAATTGGGTGCCTGAAATGATTCAAATGGTTGGGGCAAATGATGCCCTAAAGGCTGATGCAGGAAAATCTCACTGGATTGAGTGGGCAGATGTCGCTTCGGCAGATCCAGATATCGTGATCCTGATTCCATGTGGTTTTGAACTTGGACGAGTTCTCACTGAAGCAAAAACTCCGGCTGTCTGGCCGCACCTCAAAGACCTTCGAGCGACCCGCGAAGGAAGCCTGTTTGCAGTTGATGGGCACCATCTATTTAATCGACCAGGCCCCCGACTGGTTGATTCGCTCGAAGTGCTCGCTGAGCTCCTGCACCCGGAGAGCTTTCAGTTTGCAGCCACTGCTCGCTTTGCCAAACGAATTGAAACGTGATGTTTTCTCAGACCCAATTTATAGCGACGACTTCGGGTCCTCAGGCCTCCGAAAATTGGAAAAGCTGCTTCTAACCGGTTTTCAGGTGGTTTTGTGTCGTTTGTATCGGTTCAACCCAAGCCAATATGACTCTATACATAGAAAACCTTTAAGTTTTGGGTGACTCTGCGGGTCAGGGAACCTAGACTCCTTACAGAGAGTATGATGCTTCTTTCTGGCCGCCGACTGCGGCACCGGCATCACGGCTCAAAACTCTGAAATACAGGTTCTATGTCTCAAGAATTTCGCATTGAAATCCCTCAAATCGACCCTCGCTGGAGTCGATCATTGGTGCCACTTGCAGCCATTGTTATTGCAGGGCTCGCACTCGCTTCGAGTAGCGTTTATTCGGTCGGTACAGAAAGCGTTGGTGTGATCCAGCGGTTTGGAAAGTACACCGGCACGGTTGACCCTGGCCTTCGCTTCAAACTGCCTTTTGGAATTGACCGAGTTACCATCCTGCCAGTGAAGCGGCAGTTGAAAATGGAATTTGGCTTTGGCACTGGTGGGGCAAATGATCTCTATCAGGTTTCACGTGAGCAAGATCGTGAAGCAGACATGGTTACGGGTGATCTCAATGCGGCCCATGTTGAGTGGGTTGTGCAATATGAAATAAGTGACCCGGAACAGTTTCTTTTTAATTTACGCGAACCTGCCGCAACACTTCGTGACCTTGCTGAAAGTGTCATGCGTGAAGTCATTGGTGACCGCACTGTTGATGAAGTGCTAACCATCGGTCGACAAGGTATCGAAAGTGCTGCCATCGCAAAACTGACCGATCTTGTCCAGAGCCTTGCGATGGGACTTCGCGTGCAGCAGGTCCAGCTAAAAAACGTGCATCCGCCGTCTGACGTGCAGGCCTCATTTGATGAAGTTAATCGAGCCCAGCAGGAGCGGGAAGAAATGATCAACCAGGCCAATGGTGAGTACAACAAAGTTGTGCCCCGAGCCCGTGGTGAAGCAGATCGCACCATCCAAGGTGCCGAAGGCTATGCCGTCAAACGTGTCAACGAAGCAAAAGGCGATATCGCCCGGTTTTCAGCCCTTCTTGAACAGTACGAGAAAGCACCTGACGTCACTCGCCAGCGGCTGTATCTTGAAACAATCAGTGAGATTCTTCCCCAACTCGGTAGCAAAGTCATCCTCGATGCAGACGTGCAGCAGTTCCTGCCACTGATGAACCTCCAACAACTTTCACCGGAGGCAAAACGATGAGCCCCATGCCAATTAATCACCCTGTCCTTGTCTTTGCACGGCGCGCTGGCGACTTTCTGTTTTCACCTGTTGGCCTAGCAGGTATTGTTCTGCTTGCCATCGTCATCTTTGGCTGTGCCTACACTGTTGATCAAACCGAACAGGTCGTCATTACCCAGTTCGGTCGACCCGTTGGCAGCCCGATCAATGCAGTCGATTCAGCCTCAGGTGCCGGGCTGCACTTCAAGATTCCATTTGTACAAACAGCCAACAGCTTTGACAAACGAATTCTTGAGTGGGACGGCCAACCAAGTGAAATGACGACGCGTGACAAACTCTATGTTGTGGTCGATACGTTTGGACGATGGCGAATTGCTGACCCGTTGCGATATTTCCAGAGCTTGCGTGATGAACGAAGCGCACTGTCACGGCTTGATGACATCATTGGGAGTGAGACCCGAAATGTGATTGCCCGGCATGATCTAATTGAAGTCGTCCGTTCAGATAAAGACCGAACTCCCGAACAGGATGCGATCCTTGCAGAGTCTGGTGGGACAATTGGTGTTCTGCCTCCGATTCGAATTGGCCGGCATCGACTGGAAGATCAGATTCTTGCAGCGGCTTCACCAAAAGTTGGCATCTGGGGTATTGAACTACTCGATGTGAAAATAAAACGACTCAACTATAAGCAGGGCGTCATTGAAAAAATCTACGACCGCATGAAGTCCGAACGGCTTCAGATTGCAGAGCGATTCCGCTCTGAGGGTGCTGGAGAAGCTGCAAAGATTAGCGGGAAAAAAGAACGGGATCTTTCCCAGATTGAATCTGATGCCTATCGCGAAGTCGAACAGATTCGTGGTCGTGCCGATGCAGAGGCCTCTGAAATCTATGCCAACGCGTACACTTCAAGCCCAATGGCAGCAGACTTCTACACCTTTGTAAAGACGCTGGACACCTATAAAACCACCCTTGGCCGAGATAGTACGCTGGTGCTCTCGACGGACAGTGATTTGTTCAGTCTGCTAAAGAGTATTGGGGGAAAAACCGCCCCCAGCCCGGCAGCAAGCGAGAAGTAACACATTTTTGTGTAACACCAGGCCGACCTTGTCGTCATCCGGGCAGAACTACTTTGTTCAACTCGGAGAACTTCATCATGTCTACAGCCGGTGATCCATCACCCGATGACCCATCATATTGGGTGCTGGAGGCTGTTGAGGCGTACGAGTTACCATTGCTGAGATATGCTCGACGGTTACTCAACGACTTCGACTTAGCGAACGACGCTGTACAGCATGCGTTTGTCAAACTCTGCGAGCAGTCGCAAGAGCATCTTCAGGGCCGGGTGGCACCCTGGCTGTTTCGGGTCTGCCGCAATAAAGCAATCGATCATCTCAGACGAGCCGGCCGTGAACAGACCTTTCTTCAAGATGATGGTGAAACTGCAGCCATCCCCACACCGCTGGATACTCGAGAAGAGAATCCGGCAACACTCGCCGAGCGACATGACCTGACGAAGCTTGTTAGTCAGTTGCTCGACCATCTTCCTCCTGCACAGCGGGAAACACTCGACCTTTGGTGCAGCGGCCTGTCTTCCCGACAGACTGCTGAAGTGACCGGGCGAAGTGAAGCAAACGTTCGGGTGCTGACGCATCGCGGACTGACCACGCTCCGAACGCATCCGCGGATTCGTGAGCTTTTGCACGATGCTTCCACTGAACACACGACGAGG
>WLWF01001045.1_pt1 | contig 24578 bp, 27 predicted proteins | sample 6718331 | NCBI WGS metagenome assembly WLWF01 (sample SAMN12718692, study PRJNA515312) | sponge metagenome | isolation source: marine sponge | host: Mycale hentscheli | place: New Zealand: South Island, Marlborough, Capsize Point | collected 2003-05-01
AGAAAGCATATCTGGATCAGGAATTGCAGTTTCACCAGTTAGATTGACCTTAGATAATTCATAAAATCCAGAACTGAAAGAAGCACTACTAGTAGAAGCAGAAAAGAAGACATTTGCACTTGGAGATAAATTGATAATTATTTCTAATCCACCAATACCCCATTTAGAAGATAAGGGTAAAGGATTATGACCGTTCATTAGTCCAGAAACTAATGGGATAGAAAAAGAACCAGGTTCTTGATCGTTGACAACAGATGTTCTCTGTACTTCAAAATTTGGCATAGTCAAAGCAGTAGTACCAAAATTAGTAAAACTATCTTGTTTAGAACTTCCAACAGGAATGTATGTGGAACAGAATCTATTGTAGTTTTCAATTTCTTCAATAGTATCACCATTGAAATTTTGGAAAGTTAGAGAATCTATAATAGAATAAACTCCAATTGCTTCATTCATTCGCATTCCAGTTGTCGCTTCTGCATCATTTTCAGCAGTATCTCTGAAACACTTGAAGAAACCATTTAGTCTAACAGTTCCAGGAATCAAGTGTCTATCAGAATCAGGAATTCTAATTCTAATGGTAGGATTACCAGATTTGTCATAGGACAGTTTTCCATCGCTTTGGGTATTATCAGGGACAATTTCGAAGTGAGTAGTAGACATATTATATATATTTATAATATATAATAATTCTATTATTATTTATTTTTTTTTTGGAATTTATAATTCAACAGAAATATCATCACCTTTGATAACTAATCGGCGAAGATGGAAAACATAATTATTCCATAATTTATTGAAGGTTGGAGCAGTTCCAGTATATTCAACTTGGAGTGAGAATGATTTACCACGGCAATCATATACACCATCTTGTAATGCTAATGCTCTGCCGACAACACAATTTCTCTGGAAAGCTCTGAAACTTCTTGGCTGAATACCAGCTTGAATAAGTGCTTTCTCTAATTCAACTAATGGTTGCTGATCGATTGAATCTTTATCAGAAATATTTTTAGTAGATATCTTTCTAGATGGTTGTAATCTATTATTGTAATTGAATTGATAGTTTGTAAGTTCATCCCAAATACCAACTAATCCACCACGAGTATTTTTCATAGCAACATCATATGTATTTTCAGCAAATTCATATGCATCTTCACAATTCAGTACACTGGCAGTACTTCTAACAGTAGCATCAGTAGGTATAGATAAAATTGATTTAGCACGAGAGAAATTTAGCGGTAAATTGATATTAGCAACAACATCAGATGATAACATAGAATGTCTGAAATTAGAATAGGATAAGAAGTCATAAACCATACTACCACCTTCTTTCATCTGTTTATTCATCTGCGCTTTGTATGAATCAGGCATTTCTAATTTTTGAAGAATTAGTTCAACATTAGAAACTTCATAAGTTGGTTCATATGATACATCAAGATCAGCAGCCTTAGTAATAGCAGAAAATAAGACGAAATCTTGTGTAACATCTGAACCATTATTTGCCATCGGAGTACCATCATTTATATCAATTTTTAGTAAGCCTTTATTATCATCAGCAGTTGCACTCGCAGAAATTCCAGTAATAATAAAATCAGAAGCATTATTTTTAGCAATATTCTTGATATCAGTAGTATCAACAAAACGAATAGTTTCACCAACAACAAAAGGGAAATTTTCTACACCAATATTATGATTGCTTCTATCAACATAAAAATGATCAGCATTATTACCATTATTCCAAGTGTTATTATTTGGAGCTTCACGACCATTGAGAGAATGGAATCTTGGATTGAGTGTGGTTCTGTTATTTTTGTTTACAGAATCTAATTGTCTGAATACAACATTAGTTTGTTCTAAAATTATTTCTAATCGTAATCCCATTGTATTAGGGAATATTCTATTATTCTGGAAAATTCCAGTATGTAATGGAAGTAATAATTTAGCAACTACATAATCATCACTATCAAATACTTCAGTAGTATCAGAATTAGCTACTCTGTCATAATATGGAGAATTTACATGATTGACATTATCAGATTGAGTAGAAGAATCAGTTCCTCTGTAAAAAGAAGTAGCAGAAGTAGTTCCTTCAGTCATCTCTCTTTTATTTCTAATATTACCATTACTTTCATAATCATACATAACAGATACAGCAGTATTGTATCCTTGGATTTCTTCTAATAGAACACCATTCTGAGTGTATACTCGTAAATCTTTTATGAGAACTTGACCTCCAATATATTCATCAAGAGATAATCTAGTTGGTCGTTTTCCAGAAGGAAGACTAATTTTCACATCACATTTGAGATATGATTCTTTAGGTTGAAAAAATTGTACGTCTCTACCAATAGTAATATCAATTTTCTGTCCTCCTCCATATGATAAACCATTCTCAGATGGAATAGCAACTTTTGTTTGTCCAATAGGAATTTTATCTTCTGCGGTCCAATAGCCACTCGATGACATTTTCTATATATATACTTATAATATATATAAAAAATAATGTTTTTTTTTTATTCGAAATGTTTTATTGGAAAATTGAAATATCTATACAACATAAATAATCACAATCTCTTTTGAATTTATATCTCTTTCTTTCCAACATAAGTTTTCTTTCTTTATTATCTTTATCATATTCTTTATTATTATCTCTCCAATTCTTATTAGATTCTTTTACATATTCTTTATTATTATCTCTCCAATTCTTATTAGATTCTTTATGAGTTCTACCAGGAATTACTTTATTTACACATTTATTATTTTCTATATGATATCTTTCTCTTTTATGTAATTGATCTTTTCTCATACAAGGATAATCTTCAATAAGAATTATATCGTAATTACCATTTTTTATAATTTCTGCTGAACTTGTATATCTTCTTTTACCTTTCAAATATCCTTTATAAGTAGATACATGTTCTGATAATCTTTTTCTAATATATTTTTGACACGTTGAACCAATATAAATATTATCAGTTGTGTTATCTACTATTTTATAAATTTTACCTTGTGAATAATTCATGCTTTTTCTTGCTTACTATTATAATAACTAAATCTATAAGTCTATTTATTTTTGTAAAACACAACAATGCCCGAATTCTTGAATAACTTTATAACCATAATTTTCTAAAATGTATTTTACTCCTTCTTCAACCTCATTCCAACTTGGGTCTTTATAATTATCAAATACTATAATACCATTATCTTGAACGAAATTTTTATAATTTATAAAATCATCAATTACTCCTTGTTTAGAATGATCGCCGTCAATAAATAAATAATCAACTTTGACATTCAGTTTTTTGAAATCTTCTATAGTATCATTACTTTTACCTTTTATAAGTGTATATTTGTGATTATGTTTATTTGCTTCATCAATATTACTTTTTACAATATCTAGGTGATTTGTTAGGTCTACTTTTCTATGTGGGTCATATGATTTTCCATAATATCCATCAAATGGATCAATACCAATAAAATGACATTCTTTATCAGATTCCATCAATTGAATAATAGAACCACCATACAATACTCCAATTTCTAAATATACTTTACAATCCATTTCATCTTTCAATTGAACTAATCTTTTTAGGTTTGGACTTTTGCAAATTTCACCAATCATTCTATATATATATATAATATATATTTTTTAGAAAGAACCAGTTCCGCTAATACTTTTAGTGTTATCTGTAACTTGATTAGCAACTAATCCAGCAGATGCCAGACCAACTGGTGCTGTTTCAGTACCTTTCATATCTCTTGCTTGTGAAGCATCTTTATCTTCTTTATCAGCAATATCTTCAATTTCACCAACTCCGCCAGATATAGCCGAAATAGCAGAAGCACCAGCAGCAAGAGGAGCAAGAACAGGTAAAAATATACTAGCAACATCTAAGGCACCAGCAGCAATAGAAGCAACATTTGATACTTTATCAGCGACATTGTCACCAGCAATTTTACCTTGTGAAATATCATCAGCAATAGAACCAATAGCAGAAACAGCTCCTAATCCAGTACCAATTTTACCAGCCGTATCTCCAGCTGCTTCAAATAATTCACCAGCAGATTTAGGTGGTTTGACTTCAGCTTCACCAGTCGGTGGTGTACTAGTTCCAGCCTTTGGAGCAGGAGCAGCAGGTCTTTCTTCAGGAGTAACAGGAGCATCAGCAGCAGTACCTTGGGTATTAGCAGTATCTTCAAGTGGTGTAGGTTGAGGGTCAGCATCAGATGTTGGGTCTCTTGTTTTTTGTGAAAAATTAGATATTGAATTGAATACCTTTTTAGCATTACCAATTCCACCTTCACCTTGAACGTATTTTCTAAATCCACCTGCTTTTTGTACGGCACTATATGTTTTATAAGAAGTATTCAAAGCACTACCTACACCATATACATCAGTAACATCATGCATATATTTGTCGGTTTGTTTTTGACCATCTAATGTAGCTTTCTGAGTATTTAGAGTTTGCATAATTTCTTGATTTCTAACTTTTATAGCATCATTATGTTGCATTGCTTCATTCGTCAAAGCATTACCTTGACTTATGGCTTCTACAGTTCCAAAAGTATCAGACATTATTATATATATATTATCTATATAATAAATATTTATTAGTAAAATAAATAAAGGTTCCAATTGTCGGACATTTGGCATTTATTATCAATAGTCAAATCGTGCCAATTGTCCGACATTTGTAATATATAATACATAACATATTATATTTATTTGTTTATAATATATATAGATTTTCTCATATATATATATATTATGGGTTACTATCAAACATTTATGGCTAAACAACAAAATAAACTAATAGAAGCAGAAGTAGAGGCAAAGAAAGAGGCAAATAGAAAACATTATCAAAAATACAAAGATAGAGATTATCATAAAAAGAATTATGAAAAACAGAAACAAAGAAGTAGAGAATATTATTGGAAAAATAGAGAATACATCTTAGAACGTCAACGTGCTAAAAAATATGAAACTTCACAGTATTATAAGCAATGGTATAAGAATAATAGAGAAGAACTAAATATGCATAGATATGGTAAATCAGAAATAAAATCAAAACCTGTAAAAGAAAAAGAAAAACCTATAATAAATAAACCAGTATCATTTACTCTTACTTTTACTTGATTTTGTTTTCGGTTTAGGATTCACTTTTTTTGGGGGTTGTTCAAATATATGTTTAGGATTCAGTTTTTGTGGTTCTTGTATAGTTTTCATATCAACAACAAATTTTATCATTATTTTATTTATATAATTATAATATATTTTATAAATATATAGAAAAAAATGTCATTAGTTGTACTTTCATCAGAACAACAAAATTCAGGTGCAAGCGGTCAATCATTTATTGAACAACCCTTTTCCTTCAAGAATTATTTTCAAAGACCAATCAAAGTTCCAAAAGATTCAGCAGTTGCTTTACAATCAATAAGATTTCAAGATAGTAAAACTATTCATTTAGGAATAGGAAATAATTTACATATTTATATTGGAGAAGAACTAGATAGAGATACTGATACATATTTAGCAGAAACTACTTCATATCCAATTGTTGCCAATTTTGTATCAGAAACAGGAACTCTTGGTGATACTAATAATTTTCCAGCAGGAACAGTTTCTGTTGATGATTTCGCACAAAGATTAGAATTGATACTAAATAAATTTACTTTGAATCCACAATTCGATGGTTTACAAAATGTTATTGTAGAAAAAAACGCTTCAACATCTGCTTTCAATGGTTTCAATATTGATTTTATACAGCATAATAGTAGTGGGACTCAAAATATTAGTGAAGCATGGCAGACTTGGACTCCAGGTTCATCAAACTTCAATTGGGATATTGCTTCTACTACACTAACTAGAACTGTATCTAAAACTGGTGGAGCATCTGTAAAATTTGATGGTTTATCTTGTGCTATTGGAACAGAATATCCTTTATCATTAGCAGGCGGTCAATGTGATTTTGAATGGGTAGCATTAGGAGGATTATACAAAGATTTCAGAGTCGGACTTACACGACCAACAAAAGCATCTCTTCCTGCTCCCCCTAATTATAGCACATCAGGTGAAATTGATAACAATTTTGAATATGTTGTTGAAATGGTAAATGAAACATTCAAAGTTTATCATATGGTAAATTTAGGCGGAGATGAAACACAGATGATTGAAATAAACTATGATGATGCTACTAATTCTGATTTCTCTGGTGGTAAATATCCAGCAACAAGAACAGGTCATAAAGGAATACGATTTGAAGTTGAAAATGAAGAAGTAACTATTTATTTGATTGAAAATGCAGGAACTGTAAAAAGATTGATAGAACCCAAAACAACTACTGATATGACAAAATGTACTAAACCACTAAATCAAGCACAATGGATGTTATATCCAAAAATTGAATTGGCAAATCAAAATCAACAAATGAAAGTTACAGCATATTCCGCCCATAAAGCAATTCCTTATGGAAGAAGTTGGTATAATGGTTGTGTAGAAAATACATTCAGAAATGGTTTACAATGGCTTCGTTCATTAGAAGCAAGAGGAATATTCAATCCATTAGTAGCACAAACAAGAACATACAAAGGATTGACTGCTGGTAAAACTTATATGGATGTAAAAGTTGTGATGGTTGTTGGTGATAATTTACTTTATGACCCAGCTACAACAATAGGCAGACCCACTAACACGAGAAGAAGTTTATATCCAGCAGCAAATGTTGTACGAATGTTAGGTTTTGAACCTTATTCAGTAATTGATTCAACATATAACACAGGAGCAGACCAACTGACAAAATTTGTATCAATATCTGCACCAGTATTTTATGATGTATCACATCCATTATTAGTAAGATTGAATGGTCTGCCTATTACAACATATAATGGTGCTAAGTCTGGAACATCTAAAGTCATCTATTCAATAGGTCAATATAATTCTGATTCAGAGGGTGTCGTCTATCTAACACCACCACAACTGATATATATTGATATTGGTAACACCGAAGAAATAAGTATATCACAATTAGGCATTGATTTAGTTGATATTTTTGAGAAATTCAAGACAGGTATCACTGGCAAATCCATTATCACATTATGCATAAAACCGAAAGAAAAACAATACTAAAAATATAATATTATATAGATATATATGAAAGATTTATTGCCGAGAATGATTGTACCTAAAAAGGAAATTATTCCAGAAGCACCTACTATATTACCCAAAGAAAAGTTAGAACAAAATATAGTATTTGAAGGAAAAAAAGAAAAAAAGGTTACAATAAAAGAAGAACCAAAAAAAGAGGAGAATGAGGTCTCTATTGCTGAACCAGTTCAAGAAATAGAAGAGGAAATAAAAGAACTAGAAAAAGAAATTGAAGAAGCAGAAGTAATACCAGAACCAGAACCAGAACCACATCCAGTATTTGAAGAGAAGATAGAGGAGAAACCAGTAGAGAAACCAAAAAAAATTGATAAAAGAAAAGGTAAGCCATCACAAGCAAGATTGGATCATTTAGCAAGAATAAGAGAGAAAGCAGCAGAAACTAGACGAAAAAAAGCAGAACTAAAAAAGAAACAAAAAGAAATTGATAAACAACAACTAGAAACACAAGTAGTTTATAATCATAATATTACACCTAATGACGTTCAATTAGCAGTGGCTAATGCATTAGAATTAGCAGAAAAAAAGAGATTAGAAAGAAAAGAAATAAAGAAAAAGAAAAAAGATGAAGAAGCAGTCTTATTGAAGAAACAACAAGAAGAAGAAGTAATAAAACAGAAAGTTATGAATGCAGTTCAAATTCCTAGAAAGAGTGAATGGGAATTTTGTTTCAGATAAAATTATAATATATTCTAAAAAATAAAATATATTATAAATATATATACAATGGAATTACCAATCGTTCAAAAAATAAAAGACCCAGATAATGTCAAAGCACCTAAAAAGAATATTCATCCACATTTACCAAATATAAGTGGTGTTGGTGGTGGTTCATTATTATTGATGATATCGCCAGTAAAGACTGGTAAATCAACTATTATAAGTAATTTATTATTATCAGATAGTATGTACGGACAAGATTGTTTTGACAACGTCCATATATTATCCAATACAATTATGAATGATGTTACATCAAGACATTTATTGAAAGTGTATGATGTTTATGATAAATATGATGATAATATTATAAATAATATTGTAAATAATCAAATCAAATTTGAAAAAGAAGAACAACCAGAAATTGCGATTGTTCTTGATGATTGTTTAGGTTCTGTAAAAAGAGAAGCAACTGTCAACCATTTAGCATCTAGATTCAGACATTATAATATAAAATTGATGATTATTTCTTCTCAGAAGTTCACTAATTCAGTTTCTCCTGTTGTTAGAAGTAATGCAACTGATGTTATCATTGGTAGTCCTTTTCCAAATAAAAAAGAACTTACAAATGTAGCATCTGAATATGGTGATTTATTTGGAGGTGAAGAAAACTTTCTAAAAATATATCAAAAAGCTACACCTAATAGATATGACTTTTTATATTTAGACCTTCAAGAGAATCCACCATTAGCATATCATAATTTTGAAAAAGTTGTAGCTGTTGGTGATTCTATTCAAGAATAATATATACTATGTTATGTATTATATATTACAAATGTCGGACAATTGGCACGATTTGACTATTGATAATAAATGCCAAATGTCCGACAATCGTTTTTATTTCAATTTGAATCTCTTTTTATAATCTGCAATTGATGCTTTTAGAGTTGGTCGGTTCCAGAGAACCCATCTACTGAGACTACCAGCAGTCATATATGAATTCCAGTTTTCTCTTTTTCTATGTCTATCTAAATATCTTTCTTTTCTTTCTTTATCTTTATGAATTGTAAAGTCTGACATTCCTTTTGAACCAAAATGAGTGGTTTTTACTTTTTTATCATTATCATAAAATATTGCCATAAACTTTTTATCTTTACGAGTACTTGGTTTGATTTCAACTTTCATATATATTTATAATATATATTTTATTATCAACCTATTATTTATAAATAGGTATAAAGTTTTCTTATTATATATATATAGAAATGACAGAAACTGAAACTTATAATGGCAAAGTACCTGAATATACAAAAAGAGCAATTATGAAATATTATCATAAAAATTATTATACTAATGAAGATTTTAGAACTAAACATATTGAAAAAAGTAGAGCATATTATAAAGAGAATTGCGATTTATGCAAAGTAAAGAGGAGATATAAATATTGGAAAAGTAAAGGAGACCTTGACAAGTATAAAAAAAAATATCCTGATGATATAATTATTCTTAGTGAAAAAGGGATTCAAATAGAATAAATAATATATTATAGATTTTATTATAAAAAGACTTAGAGAATTATTTTGTTATGTATATATAATATATAACAAAGTATGACAAACAATAAAAATACTAATACTAACAAATTACCTGATATAGATTATATGTGGTGGAAATTACCCCTAGTAAAAAATACAACTAATATGATAAAAGGTAAATGGTGTGATAATAGAAGTAAAGATATAACTGGCAATCATGCAGTGATTACTGGTGAAGATAATAATATTACTGGTTTAGACTTAGACTTTTCATATAAATTATCTGAGGATGAATTGAATTCTAATCCTATTACAAAAAAATTTATTGATAAATTTGGTAAAGAACCAAAATGGGACACTTATACTGTTAGAACTCGTTCTGGTGGTTTACATTATTATTTTGAATATGACCCTGAAATCAAACAAACACAAGATGATGACACTAAAATTGATATTCGTGGTAAAGGTGGATGTCTATATGGTGCTGGAACAATTGTAACTAAGGGTGATAAACAAGGTGAATACAAATGTATCAATAATAAAAAACAAATGAAAATGCCTGATGATTTGAAAGAATTTTTATTAGAACATTTATATACAAAAAAACCAACTGAAAAAACTATTCAGAAAAAAAATGGAAAAATTACAAAAAAGCAAAATAAAAAAACTTATGATGAATCATATTATGAATATGATTTTTCTGATGATTTACTCCGTAGAATATTTGATGGATTACCACATGAATATTGGAGATGTGTTGTAGCCCAAGATGGTGAACCATCGTTTCTAACTTGGACTGCTGCTTGTAAAACCTTAGATTGTGAAGAATTATGGGATGAATACAATCAAAAATTTGATGGATATGATTATGATAAAAATATTACATTATGGAATTCTGCAAATGAATCATATAATTGCTTTCAAAATCTGTTGAGACATACAAGTTTTTCAAATGCTGATAAATTGATTGATTATCATAAATATCAACCTATTCTTGAAAATGAAATCAAACCCAATATTGAATTTGAATCTGAAAAATTAGGATATGATTATTTCAAACAAGGTTCAAATATTATTGTAAAAAGTGATACTGGAACTGGTAAGACAACAAGTTTTCAAAAATATATTGAGAATACAAATGAAAAATTTATTTCTATTACTTCTAGAATGTCACTTGCGAACGATCAATATGAAAGATTTTCAAAAGAAATAAATAATGTATTTTATTATAAAGACCTTACAAATGATGTGAAAGGAAATTTATTAGGATTATCAAAAAAAAATCAATATGATAATTTTGTTTTCAAAGGTTCTGTTGTTGTTGAAATTGAATCACTTATCACACGATTAGAATATGCTGAATCAATTACAAACCTAAATGAAATGGTAGTATATTTAGATGAGTTCAATTCACTTATTCTACATATTCATACTAGTTCAACTCTTGATAATACACTTACATTTATATTAGACCAATTTATTTATATTCTAAAAAATTGTAAACAAATTATAATGACTGATGCTGATATTTCTGATACATCAATTTTATGGTTGAAAGAAAATGTTGGTAGAGATTTTGAATATCATAAAAATAATTATAAACATAATAAAAATGTGAAAGCAGAAGAAATTATACATTATGATACAATGATAGATAAATTACATAAAAATAAAAAATGGCTTGTACCTTGTGATAGTCGTATGAATGCTTTGGCATTACACGAGAAATTTCCAGATGCTGAATTGATTGTTGCAGAAACATTAGAGATTCCAAATCTTGATGACCACGACAGAGTAATATTCTCACCTAAAATTGTTTATGGTGTTGATTCAGTAATGGAAAGACCTGTATTTTGTTTTTTTCAAGAACGAACAATTGATCCATCACAAATGGTTCAGATGACTTGTAGATGCAGAAATATTAGTAAATTATATTATTTATTTATGAGAAAAAGTTTCAAACCCAAAGATATTGACTTCTCAAATTTATGGGATGAAATGTTACAACAACACGCAACATCATTGAAATATTTTCAGAATAGACATTTCAAACATTTGGAAAAGGGTTACCTAAATACTTTACATCGTATTGAATATGATAAAAAATGTTATTCATCAAATCCATACGCACACTTCAAAAGACTTATCAAAATCAGAGGTATTGAGGATATTGACTTATATAAATCAACAAACTCTGCTTCATTTCAAGTAGACAAAAAAGAATTGAAGGAAAAAACACTTCAAGAAAAAATTGATTCATTTGATATTACAAATGAAGAATATTCCAAAATAAATGAAATTCTAAAACTTGATGAAAATAATGCTGATGAATTCAAAATGTATTTTATTGATGATAAATTATTACATAGACATTGGAATATATCAACAATGTTTTTCCAAAAAGATATTGATATCAAATTTGATAATTTTGATTATTTCTGTGAAAATTTTACAACTAATAAAATTACAAAAGAGAAAACTAAATTGAAATTATTACAAGATATGAAGATTGAATGTGATTGTCTTGACCCTTATGATATTACACCGAAGAAAATATTTGATAAAAAATTATTAGAAGATTATAAAGTTATTTTTAGAAATCGTTCTAAAAGTCTAAAAGCAGATACAATATATGATTGCCAAAAAATAATTGTTGGAATGTATAAAAAATTATTTGGAGATATTATTGATAGTTCCAAAGGTACTAAAAAAAAGAAAGGCTCTAAACAATTATATTCAATAAATAATGATGCAATTATTCAAGATAAAAAACTATTTGAAATTAGAAAAAAAATTTCAGATAAAGTAAAATTTGTAGAAGATTTAGAAAAAGAAAATGAATCTATTATTCTTGATATTGATATATAATATGTTATGTATTATATAATACAAATGTCGGACATTTGGCACGATTTGACTATTGATAATAAATGCCAATTGTCCGACAATCATAATTATGGATTATGATTTGGAATAATATCCAAATCATTCTCTTCAACTACTTCATCTTTTTTAGGTGGTACTGTTTTTGGTTCAGCCTTCTTACCGTCTTTTTTATCTTTCATACTTTTGTATTGATCTTCTAAATCCTTCATTTCTTCTTCGTTTGGCGGTCGTCGTTCACATTGAAATATATAGCATAAATTCATTTTGCAGTGACATTTGCTCTGCCAGATTACAAGAAGCAATGAAGCCACGGCACCAAGCACTAAAACAATAGCACCAGCTGCTTGATCCACTGAATAGTTTTGAAGTCTACCTTCATTCGATTCTGACATTATATATATTTTTTGTATAGAAAATATTTTATATAGTATAATTATATATAATAATGCCAAGAAACAAATTGAAATTTAGCGGTCAAAGTTCTTCTAAATTAGAAATGGAAATTGCAGAAGTACAAGAAAAAGATAATATTGGATTAGATAAAGCATTTGAAAAAGTTATGGGTTCAACTCATAAAGAATTTTGTGAAGCACAACTTCTAGAATCTTCAAGACTTCTACTATTAGATAAAGATGAAGTAAAGTCTAAAATTGTAGCATATAGAACAAATAAAGCAGCAGATGATGCGGCAGCAGCAGCGGCAGCAGCAGCAGCAGCAGCAGCGGCAGCAAAGGATGATAAAAAAGCCGTATAAAATAAATATATTATAGTAATATATATATATATAATGCCCCCGAAAAAAGAAACCAAAGAAAAAGCACCCAAGAAAGAAGCACCCAAGAAAACCTGGAAAGCTCATCTTGCTGAGGTCTATGCTGCTGAAAAAAAGAAAGACCCAAAATTCAAGTACAGTGATGCCATGAAACTTGCTAAAAAAACTTATAAGAAATAATTATATATAGATTTTCTAAGATAATAATATATAATGAAAACAATAGCAATACTTATTCCATCAACTACTAAATTTAGAGATTGGAAACAATTAGAGGATACATACCTTTATAAATATCAAAAGTTGTATACTCAATATAAAATAACATATTATATAGGTTATGATTTTGATGATCCAATATATTCAAAAGAAAATGAAAGAAATAAATTCAAAGCAAATTGGATTGAATGTAAATTTGATAAAGGTAATGTTGTAGCAATATGGAATCATTTATATGAACAAGCAAAAAACAAATATAATTATTATTGGATAGTAGGTGATGATATCAAATATCCACAAAAACCAATTGGTATATTTGAATTATTATCAAATGCACTAGATAAAAATAAAGGATTAGGAATTGCTGGTTGTTACAATGGTAATCCAAAATTACCTATGACACAATTTATGATTACTGATATACACTATAAAATATTTGGATATGTATTTCCACCAGAAATAAAGAATTGGTACTGTGATAATTGGATTGTATTAGTTTATTTGAATAATGGTTTTCATTATCATCCACATATATCAGCATTGAATGTTGGTGGAGAACCAAGATATGAACCAGAACATCTAGGAAGTTTATGTTCTAAATTAGCACGAAGAGATAGAAGAAAACTGCATTTATATATGGCAAAGTATCCTAATGAAAATACTTATGAATGTAAAGCACCTTTACAATAAATAATTTTCATATATTATAAATTATAGAAATATATAATATATGCCAACACAAGCAAACACAAATAATTTACTACTAATAAAAATATTAGAATTATTAGAAGAACAAAAAAAAGAAATAGAAATTCTGAAAGCATATATCAAAGAAAAAGTTCCTGAACCAGAACCAATATCAACTGGTTGGTTTAGTTGAATATTTGTTTCAATACTTCAATATGTCCTTCCATTCTATTTAGTTCAATATTTACTTCCTTATCTAGAAAAACTTCTTTATCACACGTATTATTCTTATGTGCTACACAAATCATACAATGTTCAACTGCTGTCATTCCACATTTTTTTTCAGAGAAATCAACCATTGAAGAACCTTCACCAGTTCCTTTCTTTTTGAATCCACCTATTGAGTTGAAATACTTTTTTGTATAACACATTGTTGCTTCGTGTGCTTGTCTTTTACTCCCACATTTTATATATGTAAATTTATAATTATGTAATGGATAAACAAACAACATTTGAGGCGAACCAACTAATCCATATTTTTTATCTAATAATGAACCAATTGAATATTTCAAATATTCTGGACAATAAATATCATCATCATCCATATTTGCTAAATATTTATTTGATGAATTCTTTACTAATAAGTTTCTTTTTTCTCCAATTGACAAGTGCCTTTGTGGTTTATAAATATATTTTATACGAACAGGAGAAACTGCCTTTTTAGTACTTATAAGGGTATCATCAGTAAATAGAGGATTTGTTGGATGGTCATCATAAATAACCCATTCTAATTTATTTTTATTATATTCTAAATTTTGAATATTATAAATCATCAAAGGGAGAAAATTTCTTCTATTCCATGTAGGAGTCAAAATACTTACATTTGGAAATTCCATATATTATTATTATAGAAAATAAAATCTATACTAAATATATATAGATTATGTCATTTATTGAAGATTTACAAACTTTACTCGAACAACCAAAAGGAGATAAGAAAAGAAGTGAAAAGACCGTCAAGATGTATATTGCAAATATAAAAAAATTATATAAGATGTTAGATTTTGAAGATGAAATGGAAGATTTAGATTGGCTGACTGATGTTGAAAAAGTTACAGATATATTAGCTGATAAACATTTTACAACTCTAAGAAATTATCTCAATTCAATAATTGTAGCATTGATAGCAACTGAATATCCAGAAGAACTAATAAAAGAATATCAATCTATTAGAGACCAATACAACAAACAATATATTGATGAGAATGCTACTGGCGTTATATCATCAAAACAAGAAGACAATTTTGCAACTATGGATGAAATAAATAATGTAATAAAAGAAATGAAACAAGAAATTGATTCTAAAAAATTATTCAGAAAAGATATTTCATCAAAAGAAAAAGCATTCCTTCAAATGTATGTAATGATAAATATACTTACACAATATCCATTTAGGAATGATTTAGCAGGAATGAAATATATCAAGAAAAAACCATTCAACAATTTATCAAAAGAAGAAAAACAAAAGAATAATTATTTATTACAAGATGGTAATAAATATTATTTTATTTTGAATGAATATAAAACCCAAGCAAAATATGGTGAAAAGAAAATTCTAGTTGAAAAGAATAATTTACCATCATTACTAAGAAAATATATTCCATTATTAGATTCAGAATATTTATTTGTTTCATCAACTGGAAAACCAATATCAAGAAATTCATTGACTCAATTATTATCAAAAACTTTTGAGAAATATTTAGGTAAAAAAATATCAACAACACTTCTCAGAAAAATATATATGTCTTCAAAATATGATCCTAAACTAAATGCAGAGATGGAAAAGGATGCTGAAATTCTCGGACATTCAAAAGAGACGGGACAATTGATATATACTAAATCAAAAGAATAAAAGGTTCCAAATTGGCACGATACTTACTATTGATAATAAATGCCAAATTGGAACCCATACAAATATATTTTATAAAAAATTATAATATATATTATATTATATATATATTATTATGGCAGGTCAATTCTCAGATACTACTATTATAGAAGCTAACAGAATATTCAGTGAAGAATATCTAGGTGGAAATTCTACACAGAAAGCATTATTCACAAATAAGACAGCACCTATAGAACTAAAAGCAGGTGATGAGATATCATTACACTCTGGATATATTAGTGAAGTTGGAGCAGGTGGAGATGTTATGGAATTCACTGGTAAAAAAAGAGAACTAAATAGGAAACAAATAGAATATTCACTTTCATCAACTTCTAATACAGATTCATTCCCTGATAAATATTTACCTTATGGAGTTGAAAGACGTGATTGTTCTAATGTATCAGCATCATATGTAGTTACAGATAATAAAGCAAGTATTCAAATAAATTATTATACTAATCTAAATGGTGATTGTCATATATTATTACCAAGAAGATTTGATAAACAATATGCACAAGATGAAGCTGACAGTAAAAATTATGAATTGAATTGGACTAGTTATGATTCATATGCAATGGGTGAAGTCAGAACTCAACCAAATATTGAACATCAATTGAGTGCTGATTGGCATAATTTCCACGCAGATGATACATTGAAAATAATTAGAAGAAGAAGATTAGTTGACAATTCAAGAATGAAAATATATAGTAAAACAAAACAAGCATATGCTGCTACTATAAATACATCTGATGTTCCTGGAACATATGGTACTGGACATTATGCTAATCCATTATTATATGATTTTATTCCTTACAGAGAAATTGTTGATTTTGAATTGCCAGTTGGATATGATGCTCCATCTAATATTGCTAATTCAATTACAAATCAAATGACAAAAACTAATTCCATTACTCCAATCAATGCTTCGGTTGGTTCTGGCGCAAATGCTTTTTTCAAACAAGTATCAACTAAATTAGAATCAGCAACTTATAAAGCATTTTATTGTGCTAATGAATCAACTTTTTCAGCAACTACAAGTTCATTCTATAATGATGGAGCAACTACTTGGGATGATAATACAATGAATTATTTATCTTGTTATAATTATATTGGAGTAAAAAGGTCAGAATTTTTTGATAAAGGACGAGCATTGGGAATGCAGTTCGGTGCTGGTAATACAGTCGTAGCAGGAGATATAGCAATAGCAGACAGAGCAACAGCAGATATAGTTTTGTCACTTGACTGGAATGGGGTAAATTCAAATGGTGTTTTATATTTAGATGCATTGAAAGACTTTTTTGAAGCAGAAGCATTATATCCTGAATTTTGGGATTATGATTATAATACAAATGTAACAATTGATAATTCAAGATTCGTTCATATAAATAGTTCTAATTCAGCAAGTGAAGATGGTTCTTCTATGTTAGGACAAGATAATGTACGAGCAACAGAAGATGGAACTAGTTGTCCTATATTTTGTTATTTTGATAAATCACGAGCAGATACATATTCAGATGGAATTGATGATGACCATTTGTGTTATGGATTCGCAAAACAAGTATTCGGTCAAATTGCATTGACTACATCTAAAATTGGCGGTATTCCAACAACTCAAACAAATATATTCAATGGTGCAGGAAAGATAAATGTATCAACACCAATTGGATATGATAAACATAGTTCAGCATATGGCAATTCACATTGTATTTTATACAGTGGTACTTTGAGAGAATCGGCAGATGGTACTTGGGGTTTTCAAGATACTGATGCTAATGACCAAATAGTATTTACTAATGAGTTATTGAAATTTACATATTTAGGAGCACAATCACCTTTATTGAATTTTGATACTGTGGCAAGTCGTTTCACTATGTCTTATTTACATTCACCAGAACGAGTAGGAATGCAGTTCGCTGCTGGATTGAATGATGAGGAATATACAGTTCCTACTGATGCTAATACTGAATGTTTCAAACTCAATAAAACTCCATCTCATTGGACTTATACTCCTGATTTGAAACCATATACATTTTCTAATAAAGAACTTACAAAAGCAATATTCCCACATAATTTCAATTTCGGTAGATTCAGAATAACTGATTCACAAACTGGAATATTTATTGAATCATTTGGAGAAGGACTTGATGAAAGAAAATACTTTGAGACTTTCTGGTACAAATTAGGGTTTTCATTCAATCAATTTTATACACCAAAAAAAGATTTGAAAAATTGTCAAAAAAGGATTGATTCTATTACTGACCCAAATATGACATTGATTACAACTAATGCTGATGTAACATCTGGTAATTCTCAATCATTCAATGTAAATATATTTAGTAATGAGATGTTTACAGCACAATGCCCAGCAGTTCAAAATGCTGCTGCAAATGCAGTTGATTTGACTGTTCCATCTATTACCACTTCAACAAGTTCAGCAATAATAACTGCTGACAATTTACCTACCAAAACAAAACGACCATATTTTATTGTTAGAACATCTTTACTAGGTCAACCAACATTTCAAGGTGGTGCTGATTCAGGACAGTTATATCCAGTCATAGCAATAGTAAATAAAATAAATGGTTATTCTGATTTTTTCAGTTTAGATCAGAATCAAATATTATATACAATTACAAAAGATATGACAATTACAAGTATAACAACTAGTATTCACGACCCAGACCAAACATTAGCAGAAGTGGATGATAATACATCTGTAATATATAAAGTAAGAAGAAATAGAAATCAACCAAACCTAATTGAAAATATTTTATCTTCACAAAAGAAATAGTAATATAGAATATATGAATATAGAATATTTGCAGAAAGCAATTTCAATTCTTGTTGAATTAGGTGAAAAGGATTTAGCGGATGAAGTAAGAAATATAACTCATTTATTTTTATATACAGAAGATGATAAAATGGATGAAGATTATGAAAGTGAAGAAGATTATACTGATTCTGATATGGAATCTGAATAAATAGAGCATACCCTCTATATTATATAATAATTTATATAATATATAGACCATAATATGGTGTAAATCTAACTATTTTTATAATAAAATTATAATTTTATTATATTTTTTAATAGATTTAGTGCTGTTTATGCTCTCTTATCTATATAAAATACTATATTATTTAGACCATATATAAAATTATTATCTTATTTACTTGTATATGAAAGAAATACATAAAAGTTTTAGTAAGAATGACATGATTGAATTGATTGAAGTATTCAAAATAGATATTGATTATTTTGATATTACAAAAACGAAACTATCAAAACAATTATTGAAATATATAAATGATAATGAAACATTTACACCTAATATAGAATATTTTATAAATAATAAAAATGAATTGATTGATTATTTATCAAAACCAAATCAACTAAAAGTATCAACTTATCAAAAGAAAGAAATAATGTATATTGCTAAAAATATATTATTATATTGTAATCAAGGATGTTTTCATAATACATCATTTATAGATGAATATGAAATGATTGATTGTGCTAATTATATAAAATTTTATGGAGATATACCAACAGTAAGAAGAGCATTGATAACACTAAATAAAAAATATACAGAAAAGTTTGAAATACATATATCACCTAAGATAAAATTTGAATTAGAGAAAAAGAAGAAGTTGAAAAGACAACGACCAATCGTAACATTCAAATATGGAAAGTTTACTCTTTTTGAAAAATCATAGCATTGTATTTATGTTCTAATGCTTTCCATTTTTGTTCTAATAGAAAAGGAATTGCAGTACAGCCTTTACCTTTGACTGCTGAAAATACATCATCAATACAAATAAGTGAATGTTTACTATTTTTTTTATATACTTCTTTTACCATATCTAAATGACTTTTCCAACTATTATCATTAGTAATTTGTGTATCTAATATATTTTTATATTTTTCTTTTCTTTCATCAGAATGCCATTCGTGAAAATAATCAAAACCGTCTAAATACAAATAATCAATTTTTGTAATTGTTTTTAGATAATCTTCACCTTTCATTGTTACTGCTTCATAATTTGTAAAATTTATTTTCTTTGCTTCTTTATGGACGTTAGCAGAACAATCTTTATCCATATCTACTGAAATAAGTTTCATATTATGTTTCTTACATAATTCCATAAAGAACCCTGTTGAATTTTGACCTTCCATATATTCTCTAACAGAACCAACTTCAATGATTACTTTTCCATCTAGATCATTCTGTTTTAGAATATGTTCTTCTAATAGTTTATGTCCGTGATAACTCATATATATTATTATAAAATATTTTTATTTTTATATTTATCTATAATATTATATATGAGTGAAAAAGTAAAAATAACATATCAAGGTGAATCAAAAATGGTACCAAAGAATTATGTTGAAGGTTTGAAAGGTGCAGATAGAAGAAAACAAATAAAAAGTATATTTGAAGGAACATATAGACCTGAAACAAAATTCAAATCAAAAGAAAGTTCTTGGACTAAAAAGTTCAATACTAAATATGGAAAAGAAATTGATAAGATGAAAGGTGGTAGAAGTAAAGCAAATATAGCCAAAGTAACGGGTATACCAGTAAAGGCAATAAATGAAGTATTCAAGAAAGGAGAAGGAGCCTATTATAGTGCTGGTTCTCGTCCAAATCAATCACCACAAAGTTGGGCTTATGCCCGGGTATATTCTTATATTCTTGGTGGAAATGCCAGAAAAGTTGATTCTGCAATTACAAAAAAATATAATGTAAAATTTCCTAAATAATAAATTGACATTTTGTAATATATTATAGATTTTTTTATTATATTATTATATATAACAAATGAAATTTCAAACAGTAAAGAACGAACAAACAATTCAAGCAGAGAAAATATTTAGGGAAATAGTCCAAAATTGTGTTGTTGGTGAATTTTATAATATTGTATTAGTTGATAAAGAAAGAAAAAAAGAAACACTAAAAATACATACTAGTTTTGTATTAGAAGACGAATATCCAATTGTTATATTGAATAAAAAAGATAAAATAACAACTTGGGATGCACCTAGAACATTATTGAATTTACCAGATAATGAAACATTATATAATAAATATCATACATTGAAAAGAAGTATTGATTTTGTATTTGTTTGTAATGGTAAAGTAGAATGGAAACGAGATAAAAAGAAATGGGTTGAAAATAGAGAGGGTGTAGAACGATTTGCGATGGGATGTCTTGTTGGATTTGAATTAGTTTTGACGTGTGATGTAGATGATGATAAATATAATGATTTAGATGAATATGATATAAAACCAATATATCGTGTAGATACATTGGAACTAATAAACTTATATAATGAATATCAACATCAAGATGCAATTCCAAATTATATTCCAGTAAGTAAAATATTATAATTGTCGGACATTTGGCATTTATTATCAATAATCAAATCGTGCCATTTGTCCGACATTTATTTATTATATTCAAATATTTCTTTTGTTTGAAATGCTTTTCTAATTGATTCATTTTCTTTTTTATTATAATTGATAACAGATAATTCTCTACTATTTATTACAGCAAAACCAGCAGTTAGAAATGCAGCATCATGCCAAGATTGGCGATGTATTCTTGTTCCATTTGGTACATTGTAATTATCACCCTTTCTTTGATAATCATTGAAAAAATAGTTTGGGTTTTCTTTTGGTGTTTCTGTTATTTCCAATGTCCCATTTTGTAATTGTTTACACTGAGGTAAAAATTCAACATAATTACAATCAATACCAAATAATGATATTTTCTGATATCCCATAAATAATGAGAATACATAACCAGCAGAACCAGAACACCAATCAACTAAATATCTGAATAAACATCTTTTATTTTGTTGAAGGTCTTCTAAAAATATAATTGATTCATAATCTTTTGCTTCATACCAATCACACATTATTTGTTTAGTAAATAAAAACTTTTTACATTTTTTATTTATTACCATATCTTTTATTTTATCAAGATGTGATTTTAGAACTACATAATCTACACAACAATAATAAGTAGGATACCAATTCACCCTCTCCCAATATCTGAACGCGACACACATTCCCATTGTATCGCATTCTAATTTTGTAAAATCTATATTAGATAAACTTTTTCCATTTCCTAAAATAGCAATTTCTCTCATATATAATTATAATAGATTTTATATTTATATTTGATAACATATAATATTCAAGCGTTATAGACGTCGAGTAAGCCATTAGTTATCGTGCAGATTTTCAAATATTCAACCCAAGCACGTTGGACGTATTTACTACCAGAAAGTGTGTCATATTTAGTATATAATTCAATACCTTTTCCAGATACTCTTTCATTTCTATTTAGTCTATGTGCTTGATAGAAATTATTACCAGCAAGGAAAGTAGATTGAGTATAACCTACAATTGTATTATCATCCACTGTTGCTTGACCTTCACGATTCCAACCTTCACGAGATGTGAAAGGTGTCATTCCTTCTGCTAATGTAGTTAGATTGTAAATTCGTGCACTATTAGTAACATCAATAGGATATAAGAATTCATTGTTGTATCTTACATTTAGATTGACATTGAGACCACCAGCATCAGGGAATTCAGATTGATAAGCATTGAATGGATTAGTTTCTCCTTCATCAACAAGATTATTCATTGAATGAATAATTTTAGTTACAATTCTACCAGCACCACCAATATTACGAATGTTATTGGTAGCAGCAGCAGGAACAAGAGATTGTTTGGATAAACTATAATCGTGATAAGATAAAGTGATTTGAGGATTTGCAGCAGCATATGCTTCCATTTGTTCTGCTGGATAATATATATGGTCTATTAGCATATGGACTTTATTGAGGTCAACATTATATGTCTGACCACCAGCTTCATTATTATCAAGAGATAATCTCTTTTTAGAAGTAGCACTAACAAGTGATAATTCAACAAATAATGGATCACGTAGCATATATAATGGAATTTGATTCATTTTGAGGAATGGGAATAAATCACTCATACTAATTTGGAAAACAGGAGTTTTTTGGGCGGATAAATATGTTGGTAGTTTAGTATTATCAGCAGCATTACCATCATCAACATATAAACCAGTATCAATTCCAATACCATCACCAGCAGTATTACTGAGAACAGTTTTAGATGTGGATTTAGAAGTATTGTAATAAGTTTCATAACTCATAATTCTTCCAGTAGTAATTGATTCACGTTCTTTGTTATTTTCTCCAGAAACAAATAATGAACGATATGCCATATAATGATTCCAATCATCAATTTCAGATAATGTCTTTCCACCACATTTTAGAGTTGCACGTTCAATAAGAGAATTGACACCAACACCAAGAGGGAAGAACGATTTCTCAGCAATACCCGCTTCCATAGTAATAGTAAGCTTTGAATTACTATGTAATATACCTTTATTATCAATCTGGAATCTTATAAAATTTTGACTTTTTGTAACTGGTTCATATACAGTAGTATCATAATCCATTTGTAAATTAGAAGGAATAGACCCAATTTTTACTAAATCAGGTATATTATTTTCAGTAGGTTTTACTTCGCCAGAAATATCAACATTCATTTCTTGTGATTGTGGTTGTTCCATTTTATAATATATATATTATTATAATATATTATAATTTATGATAAAAAAACAATTATTTCTATAATACTTACGATACAATCTGAACGTTGCCATTTGAAATAATTAGAGTATTTTTGTTTAGGGCAAATAAATATAATGCATTAGGGAAATCACTTTCTAGTCCAACGTTCAATTGTAAACCTAAGGGAGTATTTTTGAACGATACTCCATCATTTGATATATGATCGTACGATACACCAATTCCAGCAGTGCTACCACCGTCATTGTAATCTTTGTATGAGAGAATTCCTTCAAAGGTATTTCTATTATTACTCGGAGTTACAGAAGTTCTACCTAAATCACTAAATATTTTTATAGCATTCATAAAGTTTCTTACAACTTGTGAATCTGCATATTCAGCCAATGCATCATCTTGCTGTATAGTATCAATGTTGTATAAGAATGGGAATCGTTCACCAGCTCTCTGCCATATTACTTGCTTTATGACAGCAGTAGAAGCATCAGAATTCATAGGATATAAAGTTGCTAAACCATCATGAACTAAATTGTTTATAAAAGCACTTGGAACAAAAGTTCCAAATATACTCATAACTTTTGATAATCCTAAATTCATAGATAATACAGCATTAGTAGAATTGACAGTTTGATAAAACGATTTGATACTATTGTATTCAAGAATAGTTTGTTGCTGACTTTCTAATTGAGAAAGCATATCTGGGTCAGGAATTGCAGTTTCACCAGTTAGATTGACCTTAGATAATTCATAGAATCCAGTACTGAAAGAAGCACTACTAGTAGAAGCAGAAAAGAAGACATTTGCACTTGGAGATAAATTGATAATTATTTCTAATCCACCAATACCCCATTTAGAAGATAATGGTAATGGATTATGTCCGTTCATTAGTCCAGAAACTAATGGGATAGAAAAAGAACCAGGTTCTTGATCGTTGACAACAGATGTTCTCTGTACTTCAAAATTTGGCATAGTGAGAGCAGTAGTTCCAAAATTAGTAAAACTATCTTGTTTAGAACTTCCAACAGGAATGTATGTGGAACAGAATCTATTGTAGTTTTCAATTTCTTCAATAGTAT
>WLWF01001048.1_pt1 | contig 24493 bp, 22 predicted proteins | sample 6718331 | NCBI WGS metagenome assembly WLWF01 (sample SAMN12718692, study PRJNA515312) | sponge metagenome | isolation source: marine sponge | host: Mycale hentscheli | place: New Zealand: South Island, Marlborough, Capsize Point | collected 2003-05-01
TCATAGAAAACGAAGGGTCAACCTTACGTGAAGTCCATTCTTTATGGCCTATAACAGCGCTAGCTGGACTCCATTTGTGTCCGTCGCACAGAAAAGCGCACAGTTCTACGAGTGCGTCCATCTGTTCTACGGGTATATCTTCTCCTAACCCATCGTTAATAAGAGATACTCCTATTAAACGAGCGTTAGCGCTAATCTTCCCTGCTGTTTTAGCGTCCCCTGTAGCTGGCAAATTCTTTTGCATTCGTGTCAACACTGACTGTAAGCCTCGACCAGCATGGTTAGCTTTTACATTCTCAGCAGTCAACTTGACAATGGTGCCATCACGTTTGATGATGTAGTTGTATAAAGGTCCGGGCACCTTGTTGACACCTCGAACACACATCGCTACCACATTGTCAGGGTCAGCGTTGCGGTTTGAAGCAGTGTGGTGGACGACTATACCGAATGGTTTCAGTGGCCGTCCAGTGTTGACTTTGCCGGGGGCATCAACGAGTTTCATGCGGATGAACAACATCTTCAGGTTGAACAAAATCAATTACAACTTCAACCCACGCAACTGAATAATCTTCAGCATTCAATGTTGGCTTGTAAATTGTTTCAGTAATTGGTGCCGTATTATCTTCAGTTTGACCTTCTTCTAATTCGGGCCAAGTAAAAAAAGCTGATGGAGGTGTGTCATTGCTTACTTTTATCCAACCATCAGGCAAAGAATCACCTTCAACCCAGCTTGGGTTGTCACGTTCTATGTCGCCTACATATTGTGGAAATTCTCCGCTTGGACTTACATACATTTTATTACCCGACTTGTTCTGACGCTACAGCAGGACTGCCCATTTGTGCAGCAGCATTAAAACCAACATTTATTTGCGTTGACTCGGTATTCGTAGCATATGAACCGTCAGTTCCGCCAGCGCTCATAAAACCTGACGATTCTACACTGGTAACATCGTTGCGGTAATAAAACGATTTACCACCAACACTGTAAGCCCCAGATTGAGTACCGCTTCCATCAAGAGGCAATTTCGCTGCTATAGGCGTATTGGCTGCGTTGTAAGCAGTAATAAAAATAAATTCGTCATCGTCTGAAATACTTGCATTTACTCCGTAAACCCCTTGCCCGTGTTCAGGCGACAAAAACAAGCAACGGGTATTAGTCGAATCAATTTGTTGCAACGTGCCGCTACTGTTGTATTTAGCCCAATGAATACGGTACGCAGTATCTATTACCGATTGCGTATCATATGCAGCAAAAACCATATAAATGTTGCCGTCTGAATCAGTGCAAGGAGCCGACATCGAACTAATACTAGAAATATTATCTACTTGGATTCTGCGAGTCCATGAAACAGCGCCACCGTTCATCGTTACTTTAGTTAAATGTGCTGAAGTATTCGACCCTGTCGATGCCGTTAAATAAAGATGCGTCGTGTTATCTGGATCAGGACAAACACCTTGCATCTGTATAGTGCCTGAAGCATCAGTGTAATACTGACGGTAGTTGGTCGAATTAGCCGTGTTCTGTGCAAGATAACCAGCACGCTGGGCTTGATATTGAATACCAGCTACAAGATAAGTGTCTTGCTTACAAAACCACCCGGGATAAACGCTGTTAGCACCAGAGTTCGACTCAAACAAAATAGTGTCAGCGCTACTACTGTCTATTCCTGTTTCAACAACCCCATTTGACGTGCCAATCAATGAAACGTAAGCATGAAACCTGTTGTAACTAGTGTTGTAACCGTAACCACCATAGATATTAGTGTCGGAATCCCAAGGCCTAATGCAGTTTGTATGCAAATAAAAGTCTCGACCCCCGCTTTCATAATAAGACTTGTGGTAATCAGGAGCTAATGTGCCGGGAGTAAATCCAGCGCTATAACTCATTTGGATATTGGCACTATTTGCTGTTTGGAAACCCCCGTAAACTTTTGAGCCGTTTACACAAATCCCACGCATATAAGAAGGTCGGGTATTAGTGGCGTCAATAAGTTTCCAATCGTTAGCAGCACCAACAGTACCGTCAGCCAAAATAACAATTAACGGAGCATCACTGTTGGAAGTATCGCCGTTTGTTACAGCGCACCACAAATTACCTTCGCTATCAAGATCGTGAGCATACAAAGTCATTGGTACGTTGGTACCCGACGGCACAGCAATCCAACCAGAATCACCGCCGCTACCAGCAGCACCAAATAACGCTGCTTTAGCAGCACCAAAAGGCATTATGCCATTGCCGCCCCGGCAACAAACCCGTACCAAACAGGTGAAGCCCCGCCATTAAACGTAATAAACGTCAACACATCAATCCCAGTTGTAGCAGTAGTTGTCAAAGTAGGAGCCGCACCACCAGCCCATTTAACACCAGTAAACGCACCAGTACGAGAACCAGTACCATCCTGCGTAAGAATCAACGTCAACGAAGTACCAGCCTGCAAACCAGAACCAGAAGGCATAGTAAACGTACAGTTGCCAGTCATCGTCCACGTCTGGACATTGCCGTTAGTTTCCGCAAGCGTCTTTGAGGTAGCTGTATTACCACCGGCATACACAGTCTCGGAATAATCCTTATGCGTAACCGCCGACATCACCTGATCGCCGCCAGTAACAGCCCCTCCAAGAGTTATAGCAGCCAACGTAGAAGACCACGCAGACCCAGACCCCGTACCCTGCAATATTGTGCCAGTAGTTGGGTTCGAGTCAGTGATCCCTAGTTTCGTTTGTAATTTAACAATTGCTTTAGAAAGATTCGTATGCAAAATGTCGTGTTCAAGGTTGGTTGCATCTAAATCAGTACCCGAAGCTGGCTGAGGAAACTCAACCGTTGCGCTAGCTGTACCGCTTGTGTCGTCAAGCGTTGTTGGATAACCAGAAGGTGGAATCGCCATTATTTACTCCTACGGGGTCAAATCAAGGGTAAAAATACCGCTTGCATTCCAAGTAATTTTGAATGTTCCTGCCGTAGTAGAGAAATCCCCACCAAAATCGACAGCCCCAATCAACGGTTTGTTCGTAAGATCATCGTCATAAATCACTGCATAACGAGCAGCAGTAATCGTGCTTCCAGTCCACTCAACATCCGCTGCATCCCAAGTGATAGTTCCACCACTCGTAGCAAACGTGACAGAAGTCAAAGACTCCCCACCCGCAGAGTACCCAGTACCAGACACCTCGTTATCCACATCAGACTTAACAGAATGAGTGCTGTAATTTGGGTTGTACGATGCTGTCGTTAACATAACTTTGAAACGATCAGCAGTCGTATCATTAAAATCGATATTAAAGTTTGCTGTCTGCTCCAAGTTGTATTCCATAGGCAGACAATAAAGGCCACTAGCCACGTTTAGTTCCTCCGGTCCCAGTTATAGGTTTAGGCCGAATTGTTACATCACCGTTTTGTTTTTGCATTCTTTTTCTTTTTCCTTGCAGCAGCAGCGGCCATTTTACCTTTAGCTGTATAGGGGTACTTTTTTCCGTTTACTTTAGGCATAAATAAAATACTAGCAGAGACGAACGGGGAGGCTAGGAAAAGGGGAAAAACCTAGCCCCCCCGCAATTCTCAGGTAACAGTTATTAGCTGTTAGCACCAATGCTGGAGATGCTCTCTACACGTTGCAGCGAATCCTCACGGAATCGACCGTAACCAACGAGGTGGTACCAGCCAACTGGGTTGAACCGACGCAAGCTGTCAACCACAGGGCCAACAACAATGCTTGGCTCAGGCCCAAATCCGGGGGCACGAGAGAATGCTTTAGCAAGTCCCTGTCGTCCACAGATAAGTGTCTGATACGCATCGAAGGTTGTAGCACCACCGTCGGCAATTAGGCCTGCACGAGGGTTTTCGATGTACATGATGCCGTTAAACGTACCAATCGAACCTGCCCGAATAGATTGGCCGTCCTGTTGTACTTGGTATTGGATAACGTCAGTCACCGTTGTGTCGCTACGAAGATCGTAGGAAACGTCTGGGTGAATGATTCCCATGTAGTTGCCGTTTTCCCAGCCCGGAGCGTTACGGCTACGAAGCTGTGCGACAGCCTTACGGCCATCAGCAGCAGTGTATTCGTCGCCTGTAGTAAGCGCTCCACGGTTAGCTGCGCCACCGGAATAGTTTACGTTGGTACCGCCGTTTGCAACATCTGACACAATCTTGTCGAGTGAGTCAGCCATGTTGTAACCAATAATGTTGGCTGCATCTGAGTCAACATTAAGGAATGAGGTGCCACGTACCTTAGCGGTAGTGATTACAGCGTTGCCGTATTCTGCAAGAGTTACGGTAACTGCACTGTCTGTTAAAGCTACAGCAGTCACATCACTGTTTTCAGTGAGTGCTGATGTCGCTTGTGACATGTCAGCATAAAATGTGAATTGTACGCCAGAACCGTTGTGGCTCTGGTTAGTTGAACGAACGTCCGCAACCATTTCAAACAATGGCTGTGAACGAAGGGCAAAGAACGCTGTCTGGTCAAACGCAGTTTTTACTGAGTCGCCTAGCGTAGAAGTGGTTGTATAAGCCACGGATAATCCTTCGGTGAGGACTCCGATGCTTCAGTAACTTAGGCTGTTGCCCCCCAATGAACTCCTTCGCTTTCCATTAAAGCTCGTAATTCGTCTGGGTTTTTAGTGGCCTTAATGCGAGCATCAAGATCAGGTGGTGCAACCGGATCTCCACCTTCTCCAGCGGAGTAAATTCGTTCCTCTGCTTTTAAAACGTCAGGCATAATTGAATCAGATTGCTGTACTGGAGGAGCATTATCGTTTACAAACCCTGCTGCTTCCGCTTCTAAACGGATAGCAGATGGATCTAACTCCCCATCGTAACCTTTAACAAAATACTTGACACGAGGATCATCAGGATCAAGTCCTGCTGAACGGAACGTATCCCGACGTTCGTAACCAGAAATCCGGTTTTCAGCTTCTGAAGCACGAACTTCAGCTTCTTTCAACCGTGTTTCTAACTCACGACGCCAGTTTGGCTTCGATTCGGATGAACTGGCAGAACCACTGTCACTGTAATCAGCGGAGTCATTTTCTGTCATATGTCACTCACCTGTTGTACGCATCCGCAGCGGTGGAACTTTGGATGGGGTTTTTGTATTAGCTCACCCCTCAGGGGCCAACAACAACCTTTATTATAAATAACCAAAAGTCTTTATGTCAAGTACTGGTACCAAAACCAGAAGCGCCTGTACCTGAAACTAATAACCCGCTACGCCCTGCTGAACCTGCAACACGTTCTTCTCGTCGTCGCCCAACAGTGTCAGCAACATTTGGATCTAACCCAAACTCGGCAGAAGCAACATCTGAAACACTTAAAGCATCTTGTTCACCTATAGTTTGACCAGTCAAACCTGCTTGTGACACTAAACGCTGTTGTATTTCACGTCGTTGTATACCTTCACGTTGTAAAGCAGTAGCAGTTTGTCGATCAAACCCTACTGTTTTGCCCATAACCCGAGCAGCAGTAGCTGACAAACCAGCAGCTTCCAAAGAACGACGTTCTTCTATAAGATTTGTAGCGCTTTCAGGATCCAAATAATAAGCAACAAGATCAGCCGGGTCTACATCGTAAAGTCGTTTTAATTCTGCTTTAGTATTCGGATCAGCACCTGCTGTAGCTAATTCAGCCAAAGTAACTCGTTCATTAAACTCATTAGGCGAAACATCAGCAGCTATAAGAGTAGCAAAATCCATTCTGTCATCATAAAAACGTGGTGGAAGCCCATGAGTACGCAACAAAGCTTCATAATCATCTTCATTTTGCATGTATTGAGCTTCTGTAATAGATCCAAACCCGTTATCGCGACGTAAAGCCATACCGGGGAACCGTGTTTTATACTCTTCTGTTTGACGGACTTCTAAAGCAATAGCTTCTTCACCTAAACCGTCAACCATAAATTTTTTTAATTTACTTACAACACTTACAGGCAATCCAAATGAAGTTACAAGTCTTGTTAAAATAGATGTTGCGTTTTCTACACCTCGTGCAGCTAACTCTTCTAATCTCATACTTTCAGTAAGCTGATTTGTGCGTTCAATAGATTTTGGTGAACCGGGACCAGTAGCATCATCAGGAACATAGTTTGTATTTTCTTCCCAAACCGTACGCCCATCTAACAAAGTTCGTTGAACAAACATAAAGTTGCCATCTTCATTTTGTGGGTTATTTTCTGGTTCAGTTAAATACGTTTCAACATAATCATCAGCACCAGAACTATAAAATCCTTGTGTAGGATTCCAACCACCGGGTGACACACCAGAAGCATCTCTAACCATGTCATTAAAAAATGACGGGGTAATGTCTTCAAGAGCAGCACCACTATAAGTGCCTGCTTCAATAGATGCTTTTAATTCATCTAACCCAGCTAAACCTTCAAAACGTTTTTCAAACGCAGCAAAATCTTCTAACGTTTGAGTGCTAGTAGGATCGCCATTACCATTATTTTGAAGAAGAAGAAGAGCCGCTGCATCAGCTTCTTCTTTGTCTTTTTGTAATTTAGCTAACCGTTCTTCTTCTAATTTAGCTTTAGCATCAGCTAACGCTTGTTTTTTAAGTATCCCCGCATCTACGAGCGCTTGCTGCGCTAAAGGATCAGCGCTCGGATCAAGCCAACGATTAGCTTTAGCTCTACTTTTTGCACTAGGAGCATTTACAAAAGCATCAACAAAATCCATCAGACTTTCACTCCAAAACTATTTAACAAAGTATCAACCGTAGAATACGCTTCGTCACGAGCATTATCACTGTAATCCCATTCAGGGGTAGCACGCACATAACGCTCAAACTCGCCACGAGTCATCGGACGGTTTAAACCATCATTGTTTTGCATACTGTCTTTAATATGACGGAACATTTTATTGTCAACACCTAAAAAATCTACATTTCGGCCAAGTAACTGCGACGCAGCATTGCTGTAAGTAGAAAAATAAGCGCTAGGCGTATAACCCTGTTCAACAAGTGACTTCAAAGCAGGCTCAGTCTCCATAACAGCTTGCGCATGACCCGCAGTTATACCCTCATACGTTGCTTTACCTAAATAAATCTTGTTTGCATAATCAGTTAACGCTGTGTCATCGAGTTTTATCATGTAAGTAGCAGCGTTTTGCCGTAACTGTTGTTTAATATTTTGGAATGTGCCAGAACTTTGAACATTTTGAATATTAAATGAGCCATTATACCCTGTTATAAACTCATTTTTTATTTCATAATCAGTCATATTTAACTGTTTTGCGTTGTAAGCCATAGCCATAATCGCATTTTTAGTTTTAGGTGGGTCTGTGTTAATACCAAGACGGTTCGCTTCAAGAGTCAAACTGTCATAAGTATCTTCTAACATTTCCAACATATCGGGCGACGTATTTAACCAAGTGCCACTAGTCAAATCGTAGCTAGGTGTCCAATCTATAGAACCACCTGCTTTATCCCAATCCATTTGGAACTGTCTAGCTGACGGCCCATTTTGTGCAAACCATTCAGTACGTTGGAACAAACCCCAAATCACGTCAGGGTTTTGTTCACCAGTACTTTCTAAATAATCAATAATGTTCATGTCTTTTTCGCCATCCCCGTTTGTGTCAATCTCCATTTCGTCTGCTCTTTTTCTTTGAAAAAAATCAACTGACCCAAAATTTTCACGGATGTACTCTATAGCTGCATTACTTAACGTGTCTTGATTATTGTTACCGCCGCCGCCATTGTTATTGTTGTTGTCGTTGTTGTTGTTATCCCCTGTTGGCAAAGATGAATCTGGTACATAATTCGGATCACGTTCTTCCATCATTTGAGCAGCTAACTCTGCTCGGTCTCTTTCTTTTTCAAAAGATGATTTTGGAATAGATCCTTCAGCCGTTGGTGTTGTAGAACTTTCTGGTGTTGGAACAGGTGTGTTTGGTTGCACCCCCGGACTTGTCGAAGTTATCGCAGAACTCCCAATAGGCGCACCTCTACGACCGTCATCATTGGGGTTAACTACTTCTCCAGTACCACGTCGTCTATCAACTAATTCTGGAGAATCTTTTGTAGGGATAAAATCGCCTTTTAAAACATTTTCAAAACGAGTACGTTGTGGCCCTTCAAAAACCTCAGGATCATCAGTTGCTAATGAATCGACAAGACGTTTTGCAGTTACACGCTCACTACCAAACTCTAAACCTGACATCCAAACCATTTGGTCATTAATAGTTGCACCTTCAACAGGAGCACTATTTACCCATCTTTGGAACTCATCGTAAGTTTCTTTATTTGTAAATGTTTCTAACTCGTTAGGTCCTAAAGATTGAACCCAATCTAAAACCATATTTTTAGCATCAGAAGAATCAGGATCAGCAACAGGATAATCGTAACGATACTGATTCCAATTAAGCCGTCCTCCTCCTTGACGAGGACCATTTGCTTCAGCACGTAACGCTTCTGCTTCTTTTTTACTACGAGGAAGATACTTTGCAATCGTTTCAAGAAGCTTTTTTTGATGCTCTACACGCCCCGGTGCTTTACGTAAATCTAAACTAGGCGTTTTTTCTTGAAACGAAAACAATTCGTTTTCACCACTAACAACAGACTCAGCTATTTTTGTTAAACCTTTAGCAGGAGTAGCAACAAAATGATCGAAAAGACTTTTGGGCGCATTAGCAAAAAATCTTCCTATAGACGCATTAACTTCATCAAAAAAACGATCAAGACCGTCATTTTCATATTCCCCTCTATCTAACCAAAAGTCTGCATTAAAAATTTTTTCTTGCACACCACCTTTAAGAGATAACCCTGCATCTTTAATAGCTATAGCTGCTGTTGTAAAAGCTTTTTCTACTGGTTTAGTAACCGTTTCGCCTGCATCAACATACGCATCGTAAGCTGTTTTTAAAGTTTTAAGTACTGGTTTAAGTTTTTCTTCAGCACTTTCAAGAGTTTCGCCAAATGATGACCCTTGGTCTACATATCCTTCTTCTGCATCTCCAGCCATTACTTTAATCCTAAAACGTTTTTAACAGTGCTAACAGTGTTGTACAAACTCACACCTTCAGCACGTTGCGGATCTAATTCGCTAGCCATAGCACCAATTTCTGAACCTAAATCAAATTTACCATTTAAATTATGGACCATTCCAATAACAGCCCGTACTTCATCCTGAGTAGGGTTACGATGCAACTTTTCTTTAAACTCTTTATTTGCATACTCTGTAATTGTTGCTCGTGTGTATTGAGCAGGTTTTTTAGTAGCAGTAACACGGTTAATTTCTTTTTGTAAATCTTCAGGGTTAACTGATTTTAACAACCCATCAAGAGTGGGCATCATCCCAAGTGCAGCACCACCGGCCTGAGCAAAATTTTTAGCTCTTTGTACCGCTTTGTACATCCCATTGACAACATTGTCATAGTCATAAATCTCATTAGGGTCTTCATCAAAAGATGTCATTTGGTTAACAAACAAACCTTCAGCAATTTGCTCCCATTTTTTTTCATCATTAGCAAAAGCATCCATCATTTCATTAAAAGCGTCTTCCCCAGTAACAGCCGCACTTACATCTATTTCGACTTCGCCTACACGACCGGGAACAGGTTGCTCTGTAACTTCAAGAAACATTTGTTGTGGATCAGACGGATCACGAATAATAGGGAATTCGTCAGCATTAATAATTTCCATTATTTCTTGCCGGTTCATACCAGATGATCTACGCCCATATCTTTTATCGGGACGCAACCCAATAATTCCACCTTCAGTTGCGCCGCCAACAACAGGATCGTTTAAATCAATATTTAATTTCTGTGCTTCAGCAATGATTTCTGGGGAAAGACCAGTAGATGGGGCCATTACGCTTGTTCTCCAATTAACTCTTTTGTTGGTTTAGCTAAATAACTTGTAGGCCACGAAACTTTGTTAATAGAAGTGTCTTCATCAAAATAACGATCCATGATCGGAGCAAAATCAGATTTATTGCCAATTTTAAGTCTAAACGTTAACCAAAGTTGTTGTAAGTCATCGTTCTTATCGTTACTTAACAAACCAAGATCAGAATTATTTGTACTTACTAAACGTCGCTCTAACTCAGTAGCAATTAAATCTCTCATACCTATATATTCACGAATCAAATCAATTTCAATTCGATCTTCAAACAACGGCGAATTAGCTGCTTCTCTAAACGCATGAACAACTTTTGAACGTTCATCATCGCTTTTAAATTCGTCTAATTCCATTTTCCATTGAGGGTTAGCAATAGCAATTTGTTCTACTATTTTACGTTTCATAACTTTTAAATCACTGTTGGAATTAGCATTCAAATTAACGCTTAACCCATTAGCCCCACGACGAGCTAATTCTTGATTAACAACTCCCATTTGGTCTCTATAAGCATTCCACCCTCTAGCTTCAGCAGCACGAGTATAAATTTCTCGTGGTTCTAAACGAACTCTTCGTCCCTCATTTATTTCTTTAATTTGGACTGCCCGGTTGTATTCAAACCCCGAATCTAATGAACCAACCGACCCAACAATCCATTGCCCAATTTCTTGGTGCTCGTCAGCAAATTCTTTAGTTTCTTGATAAAGCTTTTCGCCTTCTAACGTCGCAGAAGCAACAGTCCGAACTTTTGTTTGCCGTCCTAAAATCGCAAACATATCAGGATGCTTGTCTAACAACCACTCGTCTGCTTCTTCTAACCCATATTTTTCAACCATTTGTTTATGGCCATTTATAACTTTGTAATGAGGTGATTGAGCAGTAAAACTAAGAGGCAAAGCAAGATTGCCAAGCATCCGAACAGTCAACATAGCTGTTGCACGTCGATCTACTTCTTTTTCAAACTCTAACCATTCAGTTTCTGTATCAATTACTTCACCATTTTCGTAGTAATGCGCTGCAAGATCAGCAGTAATGCGTGCTTTTACTCTTTGACGTTGTGCAGTACTAAATTGTGAGCTTGCTGCTGCTTTAGTCCATGTAGGTTGCACGTTTTTTATTACACGTTCTAAAAAAGATTGACCTTCTGTAGGCCCAAAAGGCAAAATTAGTTCTAACGATTCAGCTAATTCTGGAACTTTTAAAACTGTTTCACTGGCAGGGATACTTACCATCGGACCAAAGCCGGGTAAACCAGCGCTTATCATTGACGCTGACCCAAAATTAAAATCAATAGCGTTTTCGCCTAACGCAGATATTTTTCCAAACGCTTTAACACCTAAAACTGGGATTTCCCAAGTCATCATCCCTTCAGGTAACCGCAAAACAAACTTTGGATTGCCGTTTTCATCTTCGGCTTCCATAGTGTTGATAGCAGTTCGCATGTTTCGTGATGCTGACATAACAAAAGCAGGGTTTTTAACTGCAAGACCAGTCCATCTTGTAATTACTTCTTGCCATGCACCATAAAATGGCATCAAATTAGAAACTACTTCTTCGAATCTAGACCGTTCAGCTAAATCGTAAAGCAAATCTCGTGTGTCTTTTAACGCAACTTGTCTTGCTTGTTTTTCTATACCTTTAATGTCAGATTCTTTAAGTTTAAATAGCCCATCTTTTTCAAATCTTGCAATTCGACGTTGTACTTCTTTTGTGTATGTTGTTTTAAACACCAAACTACGAGTTAAAACATCTGTTGGCATTGTTCCAATGTTTTGGAAAATGCTTTCAAGTTTGTCGTTTATTCTTATAAGTAGTTGTCCGCTTTCAGCAGCATCTTGGAATTTAGAATCACCTATAACTTTTCCAAAATCTGGGTCTTTTACTGCTCGTCTAACTTTTTCAATTTGTTCACCTTTACTTGGAGCCTCATATTTGCGATCAAGGATTGGTTGGATGTCTCGATTCCAATTGACTTCTCGGCCTTCAGCAATTTGTTTCCTAACTTCTATAAAATCAGGGTGGTTAGGAACTAACGAATTTACTTCTCGTCTAAAACCTTCAAGTAAATCGTTGTAATCAAAATCATCGGTTACTTTAAAATAATGGGGCATTGCGTCTTGCAACACTGCGCCTTCACGCGATTTAAGCCAATTAACAATGTTAATATGAGCTTCGTCATTCCACATTAATCTTTGAAACTCTTGGTAAGCGTTAGTTACTGACGGGTCAGTAGAAGGAACAAACTGTCTATTAACCGTGTCATTGTAAGCTTGCACAAACTTTTCAGGTTCTTGCGCTAAATCGTATTGTTTAGGTGCACGTAACGTGTTTTGTTTTCGTTGAGCGTTAGAAGCGCTATCCCACAATGCCCGGTTTGAATTATCAGCAGAAATAGCTGCACGGTAAACAGATATTTCTTGGGCTGTGTTACCAAAATGATTGCTGTAACCTATGCCCCCGATATGTGCGTTTCCTAAACCAGCGTCATGTAAAAGTTTTGCTGACCTATCAAAGTTGTCGTAAAGCTCTTGGTTTCGTTCTGTTAAAGAATCGACTTGTAATTGTTGTTGAGCGGTGAGTTCTTTTGCTTGTGCTTCAATCATGTCTGCTGCACGTTGAAGATCTTCAATTTCTTTTGCGGCAGCAGCTAATTCGTCTGGATCAGTAACATTTTCTACACTTTTACGGATACCTGTTATTTCATCTCGTAATTGTGTTTTTGCTACAGACCGCAATTGCAATCCAACTGCTGTTCCAGTTTCCATTTTTGCTAAACGTTTTAATGAGTTCCTAGCCATATAGCCATACAAACCACCGATTGCTAAACCTACTGGCCCAGCAACAACCCCTGCTGCGGCGGATGCTGCAAGTGTGCGGCGTCTAACTTTAGATTTTCCATACGCATCATAAATTACGTTTTGAACTAATGACTGTGTAGCTTCATGCCCATTAACACCAACATATTGTTCTACAAGATCGTAATAATTTTTTTCGTCAGCAAATTTGTATTCTGACGGTTTTATTCTTAAAGAATCGCCACTGCTTATTTTGTAACCGGCTTTAGGATCCATGTATGTTGAAAAAACTTCTCTTTCACCATAATAATCTAAAAGTTCTTGGCGACCTTCCACAAGTCCTTTTTTGCCTAGGTCATCTAATTTTTTCTTTTGAGCTTTAAGTTCAGATAACCGTGTTTCTGCAAGTTTTAAAGCATCCACATCTCGTGGAGAAGCTTTACCCCTCATTAAAAATACTGTTTTATTTAAATCGCTATACGTTTTTTGTACTTCACGCATTTCGTAAAGAACTTCGTTTTTAGCGTCAGCGTATAAACCAACCATTCTTGCATCGTCTAATTCGTTTAGTTCATCAATCATACTTTGTTGAATTAACGGACCAAGATCTTCACCATTTTTGCGGAACCAGTTAGCACGAAGATCCCCCATACCACCCATCATGGATTTTAATGTTTCCATTGTCCCTAACTGAGCAGAAACACGAGCGTACTCATCTATAAGAACACGCATCGGCCAAGCTGGTCGCAACAACACAGACTTTTTCCAAACAGAAGTAAACCCGTTTATTGCTCCTGCTGTAACACTTTGTACCTGTTGAACGTTTTTACGAAATATAGATTGATCGTTAAACGCTTGTTTATACAGATCGTAACGAGGAACTAACGCAGCAGATTCTAACTGTGCTGTAGTAACTGGCATATAACGTGCAACTATTTCGCCACCTTCAGCAGCGTCAGTAATTCGTATACCTTTTTGACCATACAACCGAGCGTTTTTTGCTTTAGCTTTTAAAGCGCTATCTCCAGCTTTATATTGTCTTTGCAAAATAAATGTAAGTTCGTTTTTGTTGACACCTTCCATGCGGTCAGCAAATTTTTGAACCAGTTTTCCATTAATTGTGTTAACGGTAGAATCAAATAATTTCATTTGAGCATTTGTATCTGTAATGCTCGTCCATTTACCTAACTGACTATCAATATATTTAGCGTCAACCCCATCAAGACCTATACGTTCAGCATCACGCAACATACGTTGGTAAGCATTAAAACTTTGTTGTGCGTCATCCCAAATAATCATGCCTTGTGGAACTTTTTCTACAATGGCACGCACAAGTCGTGTACTAGATATCGAACCTAAAATTGGTGTTTTATCGATAAACGTTTTAGTTGCAAGACCAGCAGAGTTAAAAGCCCCAATAGAAGGCAAAGCCTCCATAGTGTCAACATGATTGTCTAACAACACTTGATCCGCCGCAGCGTTAACAAGATGTGGGTCATCGTTTAACGCATCATGCCGTGCATTTAATTCGTCAGCAGTTACAGGGCCACGGTCAATGTCTTTTCTAACAGCTAAAGCACGTAACCGTTCTTCTTTCATTGACAACGCTGCACCAAACGGCAACGTCGGGTTTTCTTCCATCAATTGTTTTTCTAAACGCTTTTGTTCGTGCAACAAAAAGTCTCGGTTGCTTTGCATTGTTGGCCCAGCAACGCCTTCAGGAAGTTCCGACGCATCTATTTGTTTGTTTATTTCATGAAGTTGATATCGTAAACCGCCTTCTTGATGAGACAAGTTATGAGCACGAGCAGCGTCTCGCATTTCGCTCATAATAGACATATCGCCACCAGTTACAGCTAACAACAAATATTGTTCTCGTGCAGCTTTATTAGGCAAAGAAGCTAAAGCTCTAGCGTGGTCAGCCGTAAACGCTTTAGCATTTAAACCTAAGTTACCAGTTTCTGCTTCTTTTAATATCCGTGCAGTTAATAGATCGATGTTGTCGATATCTGTTTCAGATAACCCAGTTCCTTTTTTGTAATTATCTGACCACGTTAAATCATCTGCGTATCGTAGTTTTTCTATTGCAGCATCAAACCGCCTGTATTTTTCAGTTTGTAAAGCAGCAATAGTATTTTTAGGTGTTAACCCAACTTTCTTTTTAACATTATTTTGAGCCATTCGAGATAATTTCCCGACTTTCCCTGCACCTAGCAAAACATTTGCTGGATCAAAAACAATGTTAAAAAATGCGTCCGCAACACCAGACGTAAATTTGTAAAGACCAGTCCCTTTAAACCGTTCTACTTCAGCCGCATCATCAAGATCTATCCATGATGCAGCCATTACCAAAGACTGACCTGCGCTTCTTGACTCGCTAATCATGTAAGCCTGACGCCATTCGTCAGGATTAAACAAAGTAAAAACGTCGCCTATGTCACCTTTACCTGTTAAAACATCAAAGCTACTTTGAACACTTTGTTGGCCAACAGTAATAAGTGTCCCTAAATTGCGATCTATAAGATTTTCATAAACAAAGTCCAAAGCTTCAAAAGTAGGTGTAATAACCGAAGTAGCTGGCGATCTAATTCCTTCTGGAATCATTCCAAAGAACCGGCCACCAGTACCCTCTTCGCCAAACAAATGTTGGACTACCCCATCCCCATCTTGGGCACCCATAACGTTGTCGTTCCACGAACCCCAAATAGTTCCCCAGACACCATCATATTCGTCGTCTACACCAAGAACTTCTTCACCAATATCAACAGCAAATTCAACAGATTTTTTAGTGGCATTAGCAACACCTTTACCCATGCCAGCAAGTGTGCCTAGTAACCAAACCATAAATCAGAGTTCTTTCTCAGGCACCATAGAAATCATTTTGTTAATAATGCTTCGAGTATCATCTCCCACGTAAGGAGAATTAGCTAACGGTAAAAGCGTAGGAAGAATACGAGCAATCTTTTCACTACGTTGCGGATCAGGACCTATAGCTCTTTGTGGTTCTGCTTGTGCACCAATTGGTTCAGCAGGACGTTCACTCATTCTAGTTGGGCTACCCATTTCACCGGGTCGCACCCGTGAAGGAGCAGGCATTTCAGGCAATGGCGCTTGCTGTTGCATTTGTTCTTGTTCAGTAGCAGCACCGTACTGTTGTCCAGTAGCTGTCTGAATTTTTTGGCCTTTGCCTTTTCTTGGCATTATAACGCCCCTAATAATTGTTCTAAGCCAGCAGGATCACCAGCAGGTTCTTCCATTGGCATTGACTCAGCACCCATACCCGGTAACGCAAGCCCCGGTTGTGCTTCTGGTGACATAGCCGGAACTTGTTCAGCTTGCCGTTCTTGCGCTTCTCGTTGAACTTGTTCTACCGCTTCAGCAAGTTCTTTTTTATCGTGAGCAACAAGATCCATAATTCTTGCTAAATCTCCCGGTGGGAGTATTCCTTCAGCAGCTTGATTTTGAACAGCAGAAAGTAAAGCAGCTTCAAGTTGTTCAGCAATTACTGTGTCATGTTCAAACTCTGGGTCATCTATCAACGGGTCGATTGACATGAACGATCTTTTTGACATAGTGCCCATGCCAACACGTTGGCCTCCGCCAATAACAAGGTTGTTGATATCGGCTCCTGCTTGACTGTACGAGACAACGTTTTCGGTAGAGTCAAAGTTTTCGTTAGGTACATAGTCAACTTGACCTTTAACGTTTTTAGAATTGACATAAAAACTACGTGGGCGACGCCCAGCATAAGTTTTTGCCATATCTACAGCTATACGATTTTCTTCTTGAAGCGACCGAGCCATAATCCGTTGCGCTTCTTGGATAGTAAAATCAACAGTCGCTGATAGCACAGCGTCCCCCCGGCGACCTGTCCGAATATTAGATGTTGATTCGCCACCAAATTCTTGTGGGATACCGGCAGTTAAACGTTGTGCTCGTTCAAGTCTGTCAATCGCAGGGTTTGTCATATAACCGGGTTGCATTTGCATATCACGCAAATCGCCGCCACGGACAACACCAACTTCACCGGTAAGTCCGTCAGCAGGGTTCACAATTTGTGGGGTTTCTCCGGCTCGACCTACAAGCCAAGTATCAGGGAACACGCCTTTTTGAACTGCAATAACTTCGAGAGCCATCAATCGGGCTTGCATTTGGTACATGCCAAGTATGCCGTCGAACTGGCCTTGCGCATTGTCGAGACTTATGCGTTGTGCAAACACAACAGGGCAATGCCCTAAAGGATTTGGTACACGTTCTAACTCTAAAGCTATAAACGGGCTTGATTCAGTTACATTACCGAAACTTGCTGTTTGTATTGGTGAGCGTGTGCCTATAAGAACTTGTTCATGCCCATCAACGTATTCGATCATCTCAATAGGATGATCTTCGTTTATGTCTGAGTTATTTCCGAACTGGACAGCAGCAGCAGGATACCGGTCACGTAACCAACCAATTGAACGTTCGTACGCAAAAATAACGTCACGAGGACGCATGTCGTCAACACCCAACATTTTTGCTGGGTATGCGGTTAATGGGTCACGTAAATGCCATTCTGGGCAACCTGTAGTTGCGTTAAAACGAATTTGTGTAACAGTTGTCGAATAACCAATTAAATGTCTTGCTCGTTTGCCGAGTTGCAGATCCATTCTGCTGTTATCCCACCAACCAAACAAAGCTTTACGTCGTTTAGATGCGTTATCTCGTGCCCGTTTTGTTGATGCATCTGTAGGAGGACAGTAAATGTCAGGACTTGTAGAAGCAATACGCATTGCTGTTTGGTCAAGGCCTTGTGCAAGAAGGTTCGCTACAGCAGACTGTTCATCAGAATCTAGTTCGGGTAGCGGAACAACGATATCCCCGTTATAATAATCACGAACATTTCGCATTTTTGCTTTAGCGTCGTCGTTTATTCGTGAGCGTGTAGTATGTATACTGATAATCTCTTCGACGGTTTTCACACTCACCTCATGCGTTAGCTGACTCCGACATCCATGAAGGACGCCACTGTCGATCATTAACTATAGTCGGAAGATATAGTTTTTCTAAGTTATGCTCTAGGAACCATTGTGCCATAACACAGTCGTCTGTGCGAGCGCCAGTTCCTTCAGGGTTCCAACGTGTTACTTCGTTGACCAAAAGTAACGAATGTGGCCGTGCTTCCGTGTTCTGGACACCCGGCAAACGCACTCGGCCAACACGCCATAATGGAGCGAGCATTTGCACTCCATATTTGGGGTCGCCTTTATTTTTAGAATGCGTGTAATGCGGGACAAGTTGGACATTGCGTAATGCCGCCCATCGGCGGAAGTGATCGTATTGAAGAATAAATTTTTGTGCGGCGTTAGCTTCGATAATCCAATGAGTTATTGGATGACCCATATCGTTGCTGATTTGCCACCAATCTTCAGCTACGCCAGTAAAACATTGACGTTCATGGTTCCAGTCTAAAAAGTCTGGAGCATCCATTTTACGTCGATACGATTCTAACAGATATCTAAACTCTGTTTCTTTGTTGTAAGCCCAACATTGAATTGCCCAATAATTAGCTGGCGATGGGTCTGCTGTAGCTACAACAAACATTTCTCCGCTTACATTTCGTGGTAATTCCCACAATCCACGGTCATTATCCCAACAACCCGGATGATGTACCCCGTCTTTGCTTTGACCTCCGCTTACCCACAAAGGATCAACAAGAACATTGGAAGGGTTTACATCTGATTGCTGGTACAAGACCTCAAATCTGTCAGGAGTTTGTGCCTTAATGTGGCGAAGTCGTCGCCACGGTAAACGTCGTGGGTATAGTAAACATCCTCCGGGCCAAGGTTCCCCACCGGGCTTGTGGTTTTCAGGATTGCCATCGCATAATTCTTCATAATGCGCTTGATATTTGAGATGCGTGTATTTACGCCACTCGTCGGGTGCGTCTTCGGGATCAAATTCTTCCAATTCGTAATCGTCAGGGGGTGCTACTTTGTCTAACGCATAACGGTAAATATCGTCCGCTGACATGCGTTGTCCCTGTAGAACCAGCAAACCGCCGGGTTCTAGTCGGGTTTCTGCCACCTCGTCCCACCAACGACGCATATCTTCCCGTGCTTCTGCGGAACGCATTTTGCGTGGGTCGTATACGTCATCCCATATGACCAAATCGAAACGGCCTCCAAGAAACCCAGAGTCCATTCCGAAAGCTGACCATGTGGGTTCTTTTTGGCTTAACGGTGTGTCATCCTTTTGTAACACAGTAAAAGCTTCGGCGCGCCATATTTCAGAAGAATCTGGTTTAAACATTCCGAAATCTTCTTGCAACGTGGCTTCGGCGTCAACCGCCAAGTTTAAACGAACGTCGTTTAACTCGGCTCTAACTGGGTGCGCTCGATCAAATTCGGCGCGCAACCTGCGGCAATACCATTCAGCCAAACGTTGCGTAGAAGATCCGATCATGCCACGAATGGCACGATTTCGTATGGTTGCCCATGCAGGTAGTACTTTAGCGAAGAATGTGGACTTTCCTGTACCCGGAGGCGCATTTATTACTGCGTACTCTTCGTACTCTGTGTCCATTAACCCCATTATTTTTTCTGTTGCTTCTATCTGCCACGGTTGAAGAATGATCCCAAAGTATCTTTTAGCGAACACTTCGATGTTGTCGTAAGCTGCTTGTGCTTCTGGACGTAGTTGTTCATAGCTAGGGACTTCAGGGGTAGCGTCACCTCCCAATATTTCTAGTGCGGCGATGTAATTTCTTGGCGCTTTTCCGTTTTCTGCGTCTCGGCAAGCGTGGTAAGAGATCCCTGTGTCTTTGGCTGCGCCATAAAGGCTGTGACCGCCACGTCTGAGAGCTAAATACTCTGTCCACTTATCTACAGTTGTTGCTTTGCCGGATGGCATACCGTCCCCTTATTGGCAAGAATCACAAATTTCAGGATTTTCTAAATCACATTCAATTATTTCGTCATCGTCAAAGGGATCTATGTCTGTACGTTCCCCTAAAAGTTCTGGGTGTTCCTCAAATATTTCCATAAGAGTACGTGGTTCCATAGGTTCTTCTATCCATTCAGCGTATTGGTAACAAAAACAGTCGTCGGCGCAGTCTGGACAATTTTCGCAGGCGCAGTCGTAATGAAAAAAATGGCATACACATTCTTCCCCTTCACAGTCGCAACCGTAAATGACCACGGGTCACCACTTTTCTTTGTTTGCCCAGTATGCGGCAGACATTTTCCCCTTAGCTATGTTTTTTCCATGACGAGCTTTAAAACTGGCACGCTTTTTTTTCATAGCTGCTGACTCACCTTTTTTAGGTTTGCCAGCAGTTTTAGCGCCTTGTTCACCAAAACGAATTGTTTTAACTTGGTCACCTTGTTTAGCTACAACAACATGCGATTTTTTAGGATGATTAGGAGTTCGCTTAGGTTTATTAAACCCGCTCACTCCTGCACGTTTTAATCGAGGATCTTTCTTAGCAGGCATTACCTTTTACCTCTCGCTTGTTTAGACGCTTTTTTAGCAGCAGACGTATTTCGTACATGCTGTTTCCCCGCTTTAGATCCTTTTTTCTTTTTACGGTTAGTTGCAGCTTTCTGCGCAGGAGTCAATTTTTTCCAAGCAGAATCAGGCAAATAACGGGTAGTACCACCCTTACGTTTCGCAGGTTTACCATCAGAAGTACGCCACTTCTGGTCAGTCCACCTATCTAAATTGCGTTGCGATTCTGCTTTACCCATCAGTTCTTATACCCTCCACCCTTAGCTTTATATTGTTTTGCAAGCATTTGGGCTTTACGAGCAGACCATTGTCCGGGTTTACCACCTTTACTGCCAGATTTAATTTGGCTAAACAAACGTTTACGCATAGCAGGTTTCGTATAATTGCCAGCCGAATTTACAGTTGATTTCTTTTTTTTAGTAGCCATTTACCATCCATAAAAATCTCGTAAGAATTCGTCTCCCCACGAACGACTACGAATTGCTTCTTCTAACACATGTGACCGGTGATGCAGGTCATCTATTTCCCACCGTAGTTCTTCGCCGTCGTCACGGTCGAGTTCATCGATCCAAGTTTCGAGGGTTTCTATACGCTCATCTATTTCGTCGTAGCCGTCCATATCGGCAAGCTCATCGATTTTTTTCTCTAAAGAGTCGAGTCTGATAAGGATGGTTGGGTCGGTTTCGATTTGCAACTCGCCCATGTCTTCTTGTACACGGTTAACTGTGGCTTCGAGTTCACCTATTCGGCCTGCTACTTGCGCCGCATTCCACACAATTACGCCAGAAGTGACTGCTACAGACATGATTAGGCCGAGTGTTAAACGACTTACTTTTATTTGTTTAAAGTCGTTTTCTATATCTTCAGCCATTAATTACACTCCAACGCTCGTTGCGACGCCTCGAAGACGCCCCATTGTTCTTCAGACCAGTTTCGCACACTCTCATCATTCAATGATGCTAGTAAAGCTACACAAGCTTCATCAGTGATTGGTGCTGTCGGTTCCGGTGCGCTACTAGGCCAAAACGCCCAAACACCAATAATTGCTGCAATAATCGCACCAACAATGGCTTTAACGTTTTTAAGAATATGTTCTATAGAGTCACGCCAAACATCGGAACGTTCCGCAATATCTTCAATAGTCATCTTGCTGCCCGATTCTTAGATCTATTACCAGCACGAAGCCTACCGTTCTTCCCCCTTACCATATCTTGACTAGATTTTACTGTTCCGTTTTTTTCAGCTTTATACCTAGCACGCCCATGAACGGCCCGATCTTTTTTTTGCTCAGGACGAGCATTAAAAGCTTTATCGTAAGCAGCTTTTTTAGCTCGTGCCTTAGCGTTTTTTCTATAAAAAGAAGCGGACCGTTTAGGGCTAGGTACAGTGCGAGACATAACTACTAAATAGATTCCGAACTTTTTTAGAAGCTAGGAGGATTGCTTACAGAAACGTCAGCATATCGCACAGCGTTAGCAGCAGCTCTTCGCGTTTGCCTGCGAGCCTCACTAGCGGCCCGACGTTTCCTTACTGTAGCAGAAAGAACCGCTCCGTGCCCCCCTAATGATCTCTGCGAGTCTGATCTGGACAACCTTTTACCTGTATTAGTTCGCGCAGCGTTCATAGAATCAGCACCGCTTTTTGCTGCTGAACCTGACTGGAACCGCCCTGTAGGAGTGCTAAGACGTTTATTTCTTATAGCCTCTTCCGCTATCTCTTGTCTTATTTGCTTATCCTCATGGATTTTCCATGGCGAATCCGGATAGTTCACTCCCTTGCGAGTTGGCGTATGTACCAGTCTACGTTTCACATCCTGATACTTCTTCGCCCCACCCCTACTATGCGACCCAGTACGAACCTTACTCGGAGTTTTTTTAGCCATTTGTTTGTCCTAATCAGTAATTTACCTATTCCGAGATGATACAGTACAAACGCACTCGCCGCTAACAACGGTCCGATCGCCCGTCAGAGGGGCTTCCGACTCCGTGTCCAGACACGACGGCCCACACCACAGGGGGGCACGGAGCGACCAGCACAGCGAGGCTCGGTCAAGGCAAGAGAGGCCTCAACACTCGGAGGATACCAAGGACATAACCACCCAACCCCACAACAAACGAACCAAACTCCCCAAAACACAGTTAATCACTATACTTCCTGCCCCCCGTCTCGGCACATAGCCCCGTCGCCACGCAGCGTTCAACCATTCCACCCACCCCTAGCTGTCCCTCCAATAAAACACCCACCCACCTACAAAACCACACGTTCACAGTCGCCCACACCCACACGAGCAGACTTACTTTGTACCCCCGTTGTTGTTTGGGCGTCACCCACGGTGTATCTGTGGGTCGGGCTACTCATGAATCAAGCCCCGACGAAGAGAAAGGGATGTCGTGTCTTGACCGCAGGGGTGAGTATCCCTGACGCTTTCGCTCTCCGAGCGACCAACAGAGTGATCTGTTGGATCGATCAGTCATGCTGCCATGACAGCCAGCCTCTGGGCCAACGAAATGCGCATTGGCCCGGAGGCATAAAACATTGGGGGGTGGGGGGTTGAGGGGGTGTGATGTTGTTGGTAGATGTAGTTAAGTTGTTTATAAGTTGTTATTGGAGTTGATGTAGTGGTTGCGAATCAAGGCGTTTAGATAGAGAGTTTGTTGTGATTCGCTAAACCGTACGTGTGTGCGGCTACTAACAGGGGTCGGGTACCTGCTCAATCTGTAAGGGGTTGGGCCGACCTAGGCTTCCTCTGATTATCAATGCAACTCGCCCTTACCGGAGATTTTATAGATTTCCAAACCCTGCAAGTATTCGGGTTTGCCCTTCGGGTGCAAGCAGAAATAGATAAATTCTCTGGAGGTCAACTTGCATTGTTAATCAGCATCAGCCTCTCTTCTTGTTATCTCCCGGAACCGGGAGCGGTTAGCTCAAAAAATCAAATTCATCTTGAAAGGATGACGAAATGACAGTTCACCAACTACAGGGCGCTATAGCCCGTCTGGAAGCCGCAAAGATCGAAGCGGCAGCCACCCAGCGAACCTATATGGACATCGACGATGTGAGCCTAGAGGGCGCACGGAGCGATAAGAACGACTGCGACCAACAATCGTTGGACAAGGCGATCCGCACGCTGAACGACTTCGTCGAGCACAAAGCCATCGATTCGTTCCACATCGACACAGACAGCGATAGCCCCGACTACATCCAGAACGGGATGGTTTCGTGGGCATCGTTCAAGCAGGCGAACAGGGACCTACTGACGGGCCTACAGAACGTCCGCAAATCGACGGTAGCCGGTCCCTTCGGAGGTCGCACCGGGAACACCACCGGGACCTTCGAAACGATGGGAGAAAGCACCCGGGAGCAGGTACACGTCACCAACGTGCCCCGCACCATCGAAGGCGAACAAGTCTCAGTGCCTGCGATCGCTCGTTGGGAATACGTCGACGATCGGTGCGAGTGGAACGACGGAGCGCCGGCCTGCTGGAAATACTGGGCAGTAGAGCCAGTGATCGAGCACGACGAAGACGGCCAAGAGATCGAGGTTCGAGCCGGAGTCAAGCACGAAAAAGCCGGCGAGCCGATCGTCATGTGGCGCCTCAAAAGTCTGTACCTAGTCCCGGACGAAATCGGATTAGACGCAGACTTCGCAGATCTAGCGGACCGAGTGCACGCAACACAGCAAACGGTTAAGCAAAACCGAAAGGCCGAGCGAGACGCCCAACTCACCCCGGACAACGTGGAGAACTGGACCGGAACAACAGACGACCTCTTCTAAGTCGCCAGCTAGCAAGGCCCCCAGCCCGCAAGGGTTGGGGGTCTTTCTGCGTTATAGGGCTAAATCGAAAAAAAAATTTCGCTCCTCGCTGCGCTCGTCGCCCGGCGAGTCTCGACATCGAGAACGAGCAGGGCCGCTTCAAGCTTTCTCGGTCTCCGGCTAAACGCAGCCAACCACGCCCGGCTCAACCACCTCACCAACTCCGGCAGTCCGCCCTGCAAGAGAGCGCCCGGAATCCTAGCCAAGGGCATGAACGAGTGGGGCCAGCCCCACACCCCGTCCGCCAAACCCGGAACCCCACCAACGTGCTGAGAGATCAGCACACCATCTCCGAGGGCTAGCCCCCGGACCCCCAGCAACGTATCGCCGTTGCATCACTCCCTACCCACTCACCCGCACAGAGGCCACCAAGTATGGGGCTAAGTGCCGAGACGGGGGGCACCCGGGTTCACTATCAGGTTCTGTAATTCCAACTAAGGAGAAAAGATATGCACACACTTTCGAGTGCTGAGAAAACATATGGAACTCACGAATATGCACCCATTTATAGGATGCGTAACTTTTGGGTAGACATAAGAAATGGAGAACATGACAAGCATTTAG
>WLWF01001049.1_pt1 | contig 24465 bp, 38 predicted proteins | sample 6718331 | NCBI WGS metagenome assembly WLWF01 (sample SAMN12718692, study PRJNA515312) | sponge metagenome | isolation source: marine sponge | host: Mycale hentscheli | place: New Zealand: South Island, Marlborough, Capsize Point | collected 2003-05-01
AAGTAGATATACCATTTTATCCCAACCAATAATAAAACATACCAATATATTGAATATTATCCAAATAATATCTCTTCTAGTAAATTCAATATCATCATCAAAATCGTTTAGATTAGGCATAGTCATAATTGATTAATATTAATATTACTAATATTAATATCAATTTTATACAGAAACCTCTCCTGCTGTTAATGTATCAATACATCTAACAGTATAATGTTTTGGAGTATCATCAATAAAATCAATATGCAAATCTTTCAAGTTTCTAATAGTATGAACTGAACTTATACTAGCGAAATCATTAGAATCCCTAGGAGTTACTTTGTCGTTTCTTTCTATACAATTTCCCATATAGTAAGAGTATATAACAATTTATTTAAGCCAAGCCGTATGGAAATACTCTTGAACTAGATGTTCCACTTGCGCATAATGGACCACAACAACAATAACAACAACCTATATTTGTCATTAATAATACAAATCCAAAAATACCTAGAATATACAACATTCCATCACTAGTAGGTAATAAACAAAAATAAGTATTATCCCACATATTTAAAAGTGTGCATAGAATTATGTTTAAGTAGTATCCTCCCACCATTAAACAAGTTATTACTGTAATAATACAAACTACCAAGACTATAATACTATAAGTAGCAGCAGCAATCATGTCAAGACAACAATTCCCAAAGTCTGGATAATATAATCTTGTCATACATTTTCTTATAGTTTTTTCAAATCTTCTATTTTGTTTTTGGAGAGAAATTTTACCCAAAATATATTTTTTTTTAATATATTTTTTAAAAATTTTACAATGGTTTTTCTTTTTCGGCTTATTTGGATCTTGTCCCCAAGAAACAAGATATTCTTCTTTACATATCATACATTTATTAGTATTTGTTTTTTCAAAACAATACTTATGACAATACATATTACAATTACATGGAATATGCCTTATTTTATCTCGAAAACAACAAGATACAATATCATCGCGTTCTAGACAAATACAACAGTGTTCGGCAGCTGAATTTGCACTAATATCCATTAGTATAACTCTGAATCAATTATTAAATGGTTTTATTAATTTAAATAAGAACCATAAATAAAGCACTAAAAAAAAGGCACTAGATAAACCACTTAAAAAATTAGGTTTATCTTTAAATATATGCAATTAAGGTCAGGTAAAGTTGTAAATAAAACTGATAGAGAAACAGAAGATGCTGCCAGAACATTACTTTCGTTTTGTAATAAAGAAAATTTTGCAAATGAACATCCTCTATATCAATTATGTGTTAATGAAAAACTAAAAAAAGCTCCACAAATTTTAAAAGATAGCTGTAACGACTGTCTTAGACAAATTGTCGAAGAATCTGTAAGACGAGGGATTAACATCAAATTTGAGACACAATAAATATTAATAATGTTTATTGTTTCTATTTAAAACTTACAATACTTAATAATTCATAATGGATTTCAAAATTTTTGTTATTAATCTTGAAAGGTGTCCTGAAAAAAGAGAAAAAATAATTAAACAATTAGAAGGGGAAGAATATGAAATGACTATGGCTGTAGACGGAAAAGAATTAAATAAAGATATACTAAAAAAATTAGATGTAGAAATATTACAACAATGGAAAGACCCTTGGTCAGGTAGAAATATTACATGGGGAGAAGTAGGATGCTCTCTATCACATTATAATGTTTACAAATATTGCGTTGAAAATAATATTGAAAATGCTGTTATATTAGAAGATGATGTTGATATTCCAGAAAAATTATCTAATAGTTTAGATAATATAATTGATAATTTGAATAAGGAAATTTCTAATTGGGAATTATGTTATTTATCACGAAAGCCTATAAATTCAGAAAAAGAAAATATAAATGAATTCAAAGATTTTGTTAAAGTAGACTATAGTTATTGGACTTGTTCTTATATAATTAATTTAAAAGGAATGCAAAAAATAATTAATTCTAATTATCATAAAAATATAATACCAGCAGATGAAATTTTACCAATTTTGGGAAATATCTCTCCACATAAAGATTATTATAAATATTATAATATTCCAGAACCATTAAATATATATTCTGTAAAAAATATGATATGTTATCCAGAAGGAAATGCTTTTGAAAAAAGTGATACAGAAAATTCGAAGATTATTGAAATGTATGAAGATGATTTATTAGTATTAGCAACTGGAACTGATATGACAGATGGATTAAAAAGGTTTATCAAATCTTGTAAAATATATGGATTAAAACATAAAATTATGGGATTGAATACACAATGGAAAGGAGGAAATATGGCAGATGGACCAGGAGGAGGACAAAAAATCAACTTTCTCTTAAAAACACTTGATGATTTAAATGATGATCAAATTATTTTAGTTACTGATAGTTATGATGTTATTATGTCTGCTAATTCAAAAGAAATTATTGAAAAATATAAATCATTCAATAAAAATATTGTTTTTGCTAGTGAATCCGCATGTTGGCCTGATAGAAATAAAGCAAATGAATTTCCAAAGATATTAGATAAAAGAAACTTATATTTGAATTCTGGAGGATTTATTGGTGATGTAAAAAGTATAAAAAAAATTGTTTCTACTGTTCCTAGTAATTCTGATGATCAAAGATGGTATACTCAAATGTTTTTGAGTGAATCAGGTAAAAAGTATATGACTTTAGATTATGATTGTAAAATATTTCAATGTCTTAATGATGCTGAAATAGAATTAGAAATAAATAATTCTAAATCAAGAATCTATAACAAAATAAATAAAACTTTTCCTTGCCAAATTCATGGAAATGGAGGACCTGACCGTAAATTATTACTTAATAAATATGAAAATTATTTAATGAGAAATTGGACATCTGTTTGGGGATATAACAAAAATAATGATAAAAAAATAGATACATTAGATTCTATTACTATCTATATACAATTCTTTAATGAAAATAATATTACTAGTAAAAATAACAAAATAATTGTAGAACAAAATATTGATGAATTAAAGAAAATTATAAATAATGTTAAAGTAATTTATAGTAAAGTAACAGATTTAAATGAGGGATTAAGAGAAGCATTTGCATTTGATAATATAGATTATTATTGGTTTATTGATATACAATTCATAATTACTAATAAGAATACTCTTATTGATTTAATAACAAGAAATAAAGGTATAATATCACCAATTATGACAAAACCTAAATTGTTATGGAGTAACTTTTGGGGGTCCGTTTGTCCAAACGGATGGTATAATTCTTCATTTGATTATATTGATATTGTGAACAATATTAAAAAAGGATGTTGGAATGTACCACATCTATCTGGAAATATTTTGATCAATAAAGAGTATATTGAAAAAGTACAAGATTTTTTCACAAATAATAATGGAAATGTTCATTTTTCTACTTCTATGTGGTTTACAGATAATTGTCGAAAAAATAATATATCAATGTATGCTACCAATATGGAATATTATGGATATATTTTTGATAATAAAGAAAAAACTAATACAAAGAAACTGTCCGACGAAATCATAAATAAATCATTGTTTTCATATGAAAGTGACCCAGATTGGGCCGTAAATTATTTGCATCCTGATTTCTTAAAATCTATTGGTAATTGGGACAATTTACCTGTTGAAGAACCTTGTAAATGGACATTTACATTTCCGTTTGTTAATGAGAAATTTTGTGATGAACTTTTAAATGAAGTAGAAGAAAGAGGAAATTGGTCTCCAGGCAATGATACACAAGAAAAAGATAAAAGAATTAATAATGTGGAAAATGTTCCTACACAAGACATACATATGAAAGAAATAGGATTTAGAGCACAATGGAACAATATAGTCAAAACATATATAGCACCTCTTGTTAGTCATTTATATTCACCTTTTAAGACTATGGGGTTAAATATTGCATTTGTTGTTAAATATGAAATGGGTCATCAACAAGAATTAAATGCTCATCACGATTCATCATCATATTCAATTAATATAGCATTAAATACACAAGATGTTGATTTTACTGGTGGAGGCACTAGATTTATTAAACAAGATACTACAGTGCAAGGAAAAAAAGGATGGGTTATAATTCATCCTGGTAGATTAACTCATTATCATGAAGGTCTTCCTATTACTAGTGGTAAACGACTTATTTTTGTAAGTTTTGTAAATTAAGATATTCAGTTAAATAACCATAATAATCAGGTTTATCTTTTAATAAATCCTTATTATTAACATATTTGTGTAAATTGAATTTTTCTGTTACATCTTCTTGAAATTCCCAATTTACCATTAATTCATCTAATTTTATAAAAGGGGATTTATATACCCATTTATTTACATCTAATGAATTTTGTAATTGATAATGTATTTCATCTTTTTCATTTATTAGAAATGGAGAGAGTTCTCCAAATAAATGTTGTTTATATCCACATATACTATTTTTATTTCTTGAATCAATCATAAATTGTCTGTATGTTGGATCAAAGATATTATCGTCAAGAGACAGGAATACGTGATCTTCTATTCCATATTCCGTTCTTCTTGAATTTCTAATAACATTTACATCATATCCTTCTCTTTCTAATAAATATTTCATTATAAAACAAGCAGAACCACAGTTTTTAGTACCAACATAAGATTTTCTTTGATAACCTATTTTTTTACTTATTAATTCATCATGAATTAATGGATACTCTTTACGAGTGAATATGTGCATACATTTATCAAATGTTTCATATAAATTATATCCTAATAATCGTAATTTTCCTGTTTTTTCAAGTTTTGATATCATAGTTTTATACATATTGCGTCTATGTTAATGTTTAATATCAATTTTCTATTACATAAATCTAATAAAGAATATAGTATATTAGATGTATGGATGCTCTAAATATATTAGCATATGTTTTATTATTTTATATTGGTTTAATTTTAGCAGGTTTATTAACGGCTATGGTAATGGGATGTGTTGCATGTATTATAAATGAGCGTAGAACATTTTGCTGTTGCTTTTACTGTGAAACGAAAAAATCTAATCAAGAGAAAGATATAAAGTTGCCAGAAGTAATAATTATAATAGAACCAAATGGTGATAAAAAATTAGGTATAAAGAATTAATTTTTTTGTGTTTAACTATATTATATGAGTGATGCCGAAGAAAAAACTACAACTGTAGATGTTGAAGAAACAAATAATGCCGAAACAACTCAAGCGGCTGAAGAAGCAGCGAAGAAAGCGGCTGAAGAGGAAGCAGCAAGAGTAGCAGCTGAGAAAGCGGCTGAAGAGGAAGCATCAAGAGTAGCAGCTGAGAAAGCGGCTGAAGAGGAAGCAGCAAGAGTAGCAGCTGAGAAAGCGGCTGAAGAAGAAGCAGCAAGAGTAGCAGCTGAGAAGGCGGCTGAAGAAGAAGCAGCAAGAGTAGCAGCTGAGAAGGCGGCTGAAGAAGAAGCAGCAAGAGTGGCCGCTGAAGAAGAAGCCAAAAAAGCCGCTGAAGAAGAAGCAGCAAGAGTAGCCGCTGAAGAAGAAGCCAAAAAAGCCGCTGAAGAAGAAGCAGCAAGAGTAGCAGCTGAAGAAGAAGCAGCCAAAAAAGCAGCTGAAGAAGAAGCTGCAAGAGTAGCTGAAGAAGAAGCAGCAAAAAAAGCAGCTGAAGAAGAAGCTGCAAGAGTAGCTGAAGAAGAAGCAGCAAAAAAAGCAGCTGAAGAAAAAGAATTAGAAGAACAAATGGCAGAACTAAAAAGATTACAAGAACTAAATAATGCGCAATGGAAATTAGGTCAAGAGACAAATTTTCAAAATATGACACATACAGAGGCTGGTATGAAAAAAACTGAAGCATATAATAGAGCAAGAGTAGTGCAAGGATTTATGCATAATTTAACACATACCACACAACATAATACATATGCACCACCTATTCGTACTCCTAAAAGAAATAACACAAATACAATTGTTCAAAGGGGTATGATGTTTGGTAGATTTAGATAACTTTTCAAATATATAAAACTTAAATATATTTGAAAATATTTACTTATAATGGGAAGTGGTGTGTCTGTTTGCAAACCATCAAGTGGTCAATTAACATGTCCTAAGAATTATGATAAAACACGGTTTCAAAAAATACTTACACTTTATGATAAATTGGATACTAATGGAAATATGGTTATAGAACAGGAAGAGTTTTATATTCTTGCAAATCATCATATTAAAAATCAAAGAGAGATGATAGTAAATGAGCAAGCAAAAAATGATACTGATATAAAAAGTAGGATGCTTATGTTAAATTTGAAATATGAAAATGATAAAAAAAAACTAGAGGAAGATCATAAAAAACAAATAGAAATATTAAAATTAAAGGAAAAAGACGATGATGCAGAATACAATAAAAGATTGGCAAATATAGATTTATTGACAAAAGAACAAAAGTATGAAATATTCAAGCAAAGATTTACAGACAAAGAAAACAATATAAATTTCAAAATGTTTTTTGAATATATGAAGACAAGAACAGATGATATTCAGAATATAAATTGGGTCACATCAGGAAAATTGAATCATTTGAACCCGCCAAAAAGTTTATCAGTAACAATAAATTCTCCAAACGCAAGACCAAGAGTATCATCGCCATAGTAATGCCATATTTAACTAAAGTCAAGACAATCCAATACGGTCCGATTTATATTAAATATTTGAAGAATAAATTTGAAAAATGTGAAAAGGAATATTACAAGTCAAGTAAAGAAACTGATGTTGATGAATTAGATTAATTAATATATATATGTAAAATTGATTAAAAAGAATTTTTTATAATGTATTATAAATATGTCTGTTCATTTGTTTCACAATAACACCGCTAGTTTAAATGATCTTTGGTTTGAATCACATTCAAGCCTATTAAAAATGTTATGTATGGAGTTTGGAGCTACTGATAGAATTGAGGAATTATCACAAAAATATTTGGGTGAAAAGTTGAAGGTTAAGGCTCCTAAGGATCCTAACAAGCCTAAACGCGGAAAATCAGCATTTATGTTCTTCTGTGATAAGTATCGACCTAATCTAATAGCTGCACAAAGAAAGAAGGGAAAAGTAAATATTGGAGAAATTGCCAAAAGGTTGGGAGCAGATTGGAAGAAGTTGAAAGATAACCAAAAGAAGTCTTTTGATGTAGCTGCCGCAAAAGATAAGGAAAGATATGAAAAGGAAATCGGCGAGTATAATGAAAAACACGGGTTGTAATTTAATTATAAAATTGAATAAATTTTTTATAATTAGAATAAGTATATAACATGACAACATTTATTACATACGACGCAGTATGTGCGGAAGCAGCAGAAAACAAAGAAAACAAAAAAATACGGAAATTTTATCAACAAAAAAACTTCAAAGAAGCATTTAAGTTAATATTTGGATTTAAGGAGCCATATATGGCAGAAATACTTTTAAATAATTGGAATTATGCTATAAAAGCAGAAATAAAAAATGCAAAATTTAATAAGACGATTAATGATCGTGAAGGATATGAATTAGAAAGAATAACCTTGAAAGAATTGACAACAATAGCAAATGTAGGCAAGTATGCAGTTAATATTCTAAAAATGAAACCTCATATCGCAATGACATTTACATTAGGGATTTATTATGGAACATTTATATTTGAATGCACATCAATGTATTTAACATTAGATGAAATATATGATATAATTCCTGTATATAAAAGAACAAAAAATGGGTATAAAACATTTGTAAAACGGTTCTTTAAAGACGGGACAAATAATGAGATTTTGAAAATATTATTTAATAAAGAAATAAAATCAAAATAACTATTAAATATAATGAACGAACAATTGAAAAAAGATGCACTTATTTTATGTGAAAGAATAAGAGAATTAACAAAACAAGTAGATAACAAAATAGAAAATATAGACAACTTGCCTCAAAACATCAAAATAAAAGTGGACGATAACGAAATTTCAAAAAAAAATGTAATAAAACCAGCAGCCGGTAGGAAAGGAACAAAATGGGATAATACAATTATACACTGGAAATCATCGCTAAGGAGTCCGTGGTAGTCCTTGACCTAGTAATTTTTTCTCTAATTCTTCAATTTTTTTTCTTAATTCACTATTTTCTTGAGCTAACTTAACAGTATCCTCATACTTTTTAGCATAAACCGGAAACCATCTATCATTTTTGAATATGAAAGGTCCACATACACCATAGAATGTGTTTTTCCAAGTATTAAACATCATAAATGCTGTTTTCAATGATTCTTCTGTAAAATTATAAAATGAGATCATTTGAACTAGTTCTTTGGTTGTTTTTCCAGGATTTTGGAACATGAAATATTGAAATGTTTTATAAAATTCATCTGTAAAATTAAAATTGCATTCTTTAAGCCATTTAGCGTCTCCAGTGTCGAATCTGGGACAGTTTTTGATGACTTTTTGAAATGATTTGTTTTCTTGAGACATAATTATCATAAATGTTGTTACAAATATTTTATGATTAATTTTTAATTCAATTTTCAAATTAATCATAAGCTCTCATTATTTCTGTAAAGTTGTCCTTTCTTTGTTTTGGAAATACCCAATTCCAACATCCAATACAACAATTTGGTTCAAAATTATGAACTATCAAATCGTCTTTTGTGCAATGAATGCAACAAGTAGAATATCTACTATTTTTTTTTAATCTCCAGTCATTCATACATTTAACATGAAATAATTTGTTGCAATTATAACATTTTATATGGTCTTTTTTTATATTAACTTCTTCAAAACATATCATACATTCCTTATCTATACATTTATTTTCTTCTTCATTCATTTTTGTATAATTATCCATTCTTATATTTAACTAATTTATTTTTTTTACAATACATTACTGATTACAGTATTAGTCAAATTAAGGTTTATTGCACCAACACCAACTTCATCTTTTTGTTCACAAGGTTCTTTATTTTCATCAATATCTACATCTAACACATTAAAACTAGAAAACTCAGTCATATATGCACTTAGTGCTTTATCTTCTTTTATTGAAGAAGAAGAAATAAAATAACAATTATATAATTTCATTAGAATTAGTAGTATATAACTAAAATAGGGTGCTAATCCTACCTTCCAGAATGTAGGGTCATTATATAAAACAATATCAGATACAATAAAGTTGATTAAATAAACAAAGAAGGTTAATGATGTAATTTTGAAATATAAGTTGTTATGTGAATGTAGTTCTTTTAATAAATCAGGTTTGTCTTTCAATATAATTGCTAAATTATTATCACCAATATCATGATTTATATCAAAATGGTGAACGCAGAAATTTTCTCTCCGTAATTCTATTGCATAGGTTGCTGCAAAGAATGCAATTGACAAAAAATTAGTAGTTAACGCAGTTCTATTAAGAGTATCTGAATTTTGAACATTTTGATTAAACGAACAAATATCATCTTCACACTGTCTTGGAACAAATACAACTAACATTGAACCCATAATAACTTTGTAACTTTGTAACATAAATAAAATAGCAACTTTAAGTCTTTCTCTGTTGTCAACATCAAGTTTCATACTATAATATTCAAACGCAAAAAAAATAAATAGAAAATTGAATTCATTTTACCATTTAAAATACCTCATCATTAACCTACAACATTGTAAGTATGTCTGTCACTATGTCAAAAGATGTATCCCCTTCAGTCAAGACGGTTGAGGAAGAAGAACCTATGTGCTCCATATGTTGTGGAGAACTTACGGTAAAAAACATTGTAAATCCAGAATGTGGACACGCAACATGCAAAGATTGTTTCTGGCGATGGGCAAAGGATAAGAATTCTTGTCCGTTTTGCCGAACAAATCTATTAAAAAATACTGAAGAAGCACAAGAAATTCAACAAATGCGTAACTTACTGGAACACAGAACTCGTATTGTAAGGCAAGTTGAATCTGCATATGATGAAGAAGATAAATGTAAAGCCGCTATTCGGAGACTTAAACGCAGTGAGAGAATCATTCGTAGTGATATTTTGCAGTTTGAAAAATTAAAGAACGAAGAACATCAAAAACTAATGGAGATAAAAAAAGCGAATGGAGGAACCTATCAAACCTTTGTGTATTTCAAGGAAAAAATAGTAAGCACAATGATGAAGAACAGACTACATCGTGAATTTATGGAAGGTGATCACGATGATTGTGGAACGCATTCATTACCTGGTCCAAACGAAGGAATGTGCAAAGGAGTATTAAAAGATATTGATATTATAGGTCGGGTGATTGATGCGTTGAAGTCTTGTAATTCCATAGACCTTCTTAATAAAGTTCGTGAAATGAATAAAGTAAGAGGGGAAAGGGAGAGATTTCGACGGTCAAGGCTGCCGCCTCATTTGATGAGTGGGTATTTAGGTCTAGATAGATTATTTAGAGAAGAAGAAACATTTGTGACCGGACCTGTTAGACATAATTTAGAGCAAGCATTTGTACAATATATATCAACATTGGATAATAATGCGAATCCTAGAATAAATGCGGAACATTTCCTTAATAATGTGATTCAAGGTTTGTTAGATAACAGTAATAATATTATTAGTGACCCGTTTTCCGATAATAATATTCCAAATAATAGTGAATATGATAGTATGCCAGAACTTACAGAAGGATCAGACAGTGATATAGATAATATACCAGAACTTGCGTCTGTATCTGGTTCAGATAGCGATATGTCAATAGATAGTGATGATTATATACCAGAATTAGAATAATTTCCAAGCAAGTATATAAAATTTTTTATGTGAAAATTGAAATAAAAAAATAAACAAAATAAAATATTATTAAACACAACTATGAGTAATCAAGAAATTACCGGCAATTCATCATTCGAAGGCGAGGCAGTTATGCCAGAAAATGGTAGTTCTAGCGAAGAATCAGGTTCAACTGATTCAACCTTCTTTTCAAGTATTACAAGTGACAGTTCTATTGAAGAAGTAAAAACACCTGAGGAGCCTATTGTCGCAAGTATAGGCAGAGCTACCCAAACTGAAGAGCCACCGTTTTGTGGAATTTGCTATACTGATTTGACATTAGATAATAATGTTACCACTGATTGTGGACACCACTTTTGTAATAAATGCTTCTTTAGATGGATCGAAGTTAATGCCACTTGTCCTTCGTGCAGAGCGCCAATTGATTCTAAAACAAATCTTTCAGATGAGCAATTGAATACTGAATATACTGAAGTTTATACGGAATATACACGTCAGCTTCGGAATTATTGTCGGCAAATGGATAAAAATAAAGATGCAAGGATGGAGTGGATGGAGATGAAAGACAAGGCGAATGATCAATTGAAAAGACAAATTCGTTTGCGCGAGCAAATGTTGGAAACAGAAGGATATAATGAAGGATTTATGGCTGCTGCATTTGAATTCTTTCACGGCAAGACTAAAAGATATACTAGTCCACTATTACAAATGAACATGAAAAAGCCAGGATTTATGAGGGGTTTTATGACAGGAGCGAGTCAAGAGTCAAGACGACTAGATCGAATGGCAAAGGAGTATAAAATTTGTAAAAATCGCAAGATTCGACCGCGAAAGCGAAATGTTCAAAGGACACTATGGGATTGTGGAGTATATGAGAAAGAAGATGAAAACCCTTTTCGAAATGTTACAGTAGGATTAAGTGATACCGAAGACGAAGAAGTGACTGAGGGAGCATCACCTATTGATATTGTAACTATGGTGGATGAAATTACAGATATTGTTGCAGAAATGGAGGTATAAACCAAGCAAGAATATATATATATTATAAAACTTTTTTATCTGAAAATTGAAATTAATTTAATGTGAGATAAGTTCATCATTCCCAAACGCATATACAACTCACACAAATTAAAACAAACACATAAATCATAATGTCTTCTCGCAATACAAACAACAAACGTTCTCAAGGTAATAGTGGCCAGCGTGGTCGTGGTCGTGGTCGTGGTCGTGGTCGTGGTCGCGGTCGCGGAGGTCGCAATAGAAAATTTCAAAGGCCTAAGCCAGTATGTGCTCCTAAGTATGAGGGTCCTATGATTGGTTCAATCGCGTATCTGGAACAACAGGGTGACAGGGAGAAACATGACTTCAGTGGGTATGAAACGGTTCCACGGGAGTTTATGCCTATTAATGTAAAGCCTGTTGATACATCAGACGGTCATTATCAAGAACTCCAACAAAGGATGATGGATAACGGTTGGAGGCTCAATGAAGATGATGATGGACGAGTATATTTTACTCATCCAACCTATGACAATACTCCACAGAAATCTGGTGGTTATCAAGCATTTAATTATACAATGTCAAATGGAAATGAGATTATGTTGCCACTGGTTGATAGAGAGGAAGATCCAAAGGGATTGGGTTGTACCGTTGTGCAAATAGCCGGAACCGGTCATTTTGAGGTTGAAACCAATGAATGGGGGTCATATTGGGAGGATCGTAAAGGTCGTCGCCGTTCAAGGTATCTCAATTATCTAGATAATAGACAAAAGAAGCGCGAAGAGTATATTGCGATGGCAAAGACAGACTCCAGTATCAAGGTATGGAATAAGGATACTCCACGATGTGACCCTCTAACTTGGAAACATAACAATCCAAATCTAGTAAGGGATGATAGCTGGAGAACGAATGAATTCGAATTTTAAAAAATTGAAATAAATAATAATATTAATAAATTTTTTATCACACCAATTTAATACTATGACAACTAAAGAAACTTTTATCAGGATGTGTCATACTATATATGACGGAATACATGGCAAGGAAAAAATTAATAAAATATTTGCTCCAATAAGTGAAGAACAATTACAAATAATTATGAAGATATATAATCGAGAATTTTATAAACGAATTAAGATGATTGATCAATTTATAGAATCTATACCAGATATAGATAATAGAGTTAAGATAAATGGAGGAGAACTGAATACTTCAGCATTTTATATAAATGCTATGCAACATTATACCACAGGAGATTATTAATAAAATTGAATGTTTATTAATTTTTTTTAATATTAATAAAAAACCATGGCTACAAGAACTATTAATGATCCTATTCACGGAGTAATAACCTTGACACCAAATATGTGTAAAATTATTGACACTCCTGAATTTCAAAGATTACATAGATTACGACAGTTAGGAGCAACATATTTAGTATATCCTAGTGCAACTCATACAAGATTTGAACACTCGCTTGGCGTAAGTCATTTAGCAAAAATTATGTTAACTGCTTTGAGAAATAATAATCCTGATTTGAGGATTACAGATGAACTAATAGAATTATATCAAGTTGCTGGTCTTGTTCATGATATAGGTCATGGACCATTTAGCCACTTATATGATGATGTCATCTTGAATCCTGAAGAATTAAAACATGAAGATAGAGGTATAGTTATATTCAAAGAAATGGTGAAAACATATAATATTGATTTTAATTCAGAACAGGTAAACTTCATTGTAGAACTTATAGAACCAACTAACAAAAATGATTGGAAATTTCAAATCATAAGTAATAAATATTGTTCTATTGATGTAGATAAAATAGATTATATTCAACGGGATAGTTTTCATTTAGGATTTGGTATAAATCAAACATTTGAAAGACTATTAACAATGTGTGATGTAAAATGTTGTGGAAAAGATGGAAAAATGAACAGTGTATTATGTTGGCCAGAAAAACTACAAGACGAAGTTATGGCTTTGTTTGAAACAAGATATAGATTACATAAACGAGTATATTGTCATCATACTGTAAAATCATTAGAAATTATCATCAATCAAATATTGATGAGAATAAAAAATACAACACAATTGAACCTTGAAGATTTGTATGATGATATTATTTGGTTTCCATTTGGAGATCAACTTATAAAGGATTTGCAAGGAAAACTATCATTTAGATTAATTCCAAAATTAATTGGAGAGAAAACAGTAAAGATTTGTAACTCTCCTGATGCAGTAAATCATAATGATTCTATTTTGACTGTTAGCAAGTTTTTAGGAGATGAAAAGGTAAAAAATTATGGAGTAATGTGTGTAAAAATAGGATTTATTAGTGGCAATGGTGAAAATCCTTTGATAAATGTTCCTTATTTTGAAAAAAATGATATATTTGCACACAAAATAGTTGAATATTCTAGTTTTATGGCTCCAAAGAATTGTCAGGAATACATATATAGAATGTATACAGATGAAGAAAATATCGAAAAAGCAAGATTAATATGGAATTCAATAATGAAATGAGTTAAAAAGAATAAAAATAGTAATATACAATGGTAAATAATAGAACTTTTTCTGTATCAGGTAGTATATTTGGTCTTTATGAAACAGTTATAAATCTTGATTTAGTTAATTCAAATAATGATATAATAAAAATAGTTTTGAATAGAATTAGAGGAGATATGAAAAATTATCCTAGTTTATTAAAGGAATTAAAAAAAGAAGAAAAAAAATTTCATATTCATGATGAGAAATTTGGCAATATTTTAATTAGCAATCCTAAAAGAATTTTTTATATTTGTAGTCACTGTTAAAAAAAGCGGTTCGCTTATTTTTTTTGTTTTTTTTTGTTTTTTATTTTTATATGGATAATAATGTAGTTTTAGGTTGGATTTTGATTTTTATTGTTTTGTGCTGTTTTATTGGTATACCAACTTGGTGTATTTGTAGTAAGGATAATAAGGAGGGTCGGTTATTAGACCATTCATAGGACAAACGCAACTTGGCGTTGCAGGCGAACCGGTCGAAGATTTTCGATAGCCCGTCGCTCTCGAGGTGTCAGGAAGTCATCATCAGCTTCATTCTCGCCGATTTCCACAAACTCATCTTCACTATCGACTTCCATGTCCTCCTCTCCGCTATATGGATAGCCTTCGATGATTTCGTAGTATTCGCGCGGCGTAGTTATATTTTGCCAATCGTATTGAATGTTCTCCCATTGATTGGTGCGGAGTTCGCGTGCATCTTGATTATTATTGTCTGGCGTCCATCCTGGCCAGTCGTAGTCTTCATCATCACTTGATTCTTCGTCGCTATCTGGGCGATTGACTAGACCGCTGCCCATATACTGCTGCGTCTCACCTGATTCAATGGTCTCGTCACTTTGGTAGTCGGCTTCGCTTCGGTTGTAGTCATCGATACTCTGTTGTGTTTTTTGAATGAATGCCTGAATGACACTACACGGCGCCATATGCAAGATAAAAGACGCATCTGCATCTGTGAATGTGGTATTCTCATCCGCGAACAGTGAGTACATAAGCTTGTCGCGCCAGCCTTGCGAAACTTCGCTTGCTGTTATTCGGTCAATCCACATCTTGAATTCACAATTTTCGTCTGGATGTGGTAAGCGCCAAGAAGATGCGGGTTGGTCGCATTCGTCGCAATCATGTACAATTGTTCGTAGAGCTTGTGGTGTGTCATCTTCTTCGATGAAGTGCCACGCCAAATCGCCGATGATCGCGTATGTGCCTCTGTTCCAGTCCTCGTCTGGGTGATTGTCATACATATCTTTGATTCTTTGCCAGTAATAAGGCATAGTAAATGTTTTGAGTGGTAGTTTGTAATAGTGTAACTAAGAGTTTGCAGGTTGTCAGTTGTGGGGAATAGTTCAAACCTTGTCAGAAACAAAAAAATTCAATTTTCTAATTGTTATGTTAATTAAAAATTAGGCACTAAAAAAACAGCACTAATATGATATATTATATTTAACTAATATATCATGTCTAATTGTTCTTGTTTATTGTCAAATGATGCTGCCGGTGTAATTTTGGGAGGAACACTTATTTTGGGTGGAGGATTTGGCATAATATTATGTAAACTGTGCTCAATAAAAAGTTTTGTAAAAGATGGTATGCTTTATAGGAATATATTAGATGCTCCTGTGTATGGAGCTACTGCTGAGCAAAAGGTTTAAACCTCAAGATTTGCAACTACTCTTTTGCCATTGATAACTGTGTCAATACTTGCAACAACTTCACTTGGGATGTGCCATAGCTTTGTATTATCAACATAGTATTCAGCTAGGTGGCTTTCCCACGCAAATGAATTTGGTGGAGGGTTAGTGTTGGGCTTATGACGATATCTATCTTGACCTGGACGATAAGGATAACATTTGGGAGGCTCTTTTTCGCCAATCTCGCTTGTTAATACAACTCGCCTTACACTTGCACCTCGTTCATAATTATGAAGATAAGTATTAACTGTGTCTACGATAACTTTCCCTGCTGCTAGGAAGACAGCAGCATCATTGCTTACGCCTAGAAATAGCTGTTTGTTTTTTTTGGCCTCTTTTTCAAATTTACTAATAAGCTTATTATAAGAGTCTTTGTCTGTGCTATACATCATATTAAGCACAGATACTCTTACAGTAGCATCGTCTGTCTTACTAGAAGAAGTCATAAACATAGAGCGACGAAATTCTGAAGTAACATACAAATCGTACGACTTGCATCCTTCGCGCATTTGTAGTTCAACTGTTTGTGCCATTGGTGTGGTTGTGTATGGTGATGAGCTTGACATATATTGGTTGTCTAAATAACAAATAGATTATTTTAATTCAATTTTCAAAATTGAATTAAAATGTTTCTTACATAGATTAGGTATATAAGTCAAGATGAGTAAAACGAGTGAATCAAACACCTTAAAACCCACCTGGTCCTTAACTGTAGGCAATGGTGGAGAAAATCACACCGGAATGGAATTCTTAGGAAATTTAAGGAAGAAAGGTCAAGGATGGGATCTGGACAGGCTTCTATATGCTAAGGGCGTTATGGAAAGTATATTTGATAAGAAAGTTGAGCTATTTAATTTGAATGAGGAGTGTTTGCAAGGTGTAAATATTCCTAAGGGCAGCAAGCCTAAGGATGCGTATTTGATGGTAGTAAGAAACTTCCTATCAGAGAATGTTCATAAAAATATGATAAAAGAGCTTGGTAGTTATGAATGGGATAGAAAATATTGGGATACAAGACGACAAAAAGTCCTTAATAAATTGGCAAGAGCAAATGTATGTTATGGTAAGGAGGGAAGAGCGGCAAATTATGCAGAAGGAAAGGGGACAATTGTAGGTTTTGATAAGAGTCCCTTAGTAGGAAATTTGCTTAAGGTTGTTGAAATTTTGATGCAAGATAAAGATTTAATTGTGGAAGGAAATCAGTATGATAATGTTAGCAAGAATGGTATAGGACCTCATGGCGATACTGAGAGAGTGTGCGTTTCTTGTTTAAGGGTTGGAGGGTCTATGCCAATGAAGTTTGGAATGTTTTGGAATTGTAAATTAAGGGGCAAACCTTTTGAGACCGTAATCAATGGTGGTGACCTGTATTTTATGAGTGAAGAAGCAGTGGGGGCAGAGTGGAAAAGCAGAAGCAAGTGGATTTGGCGACATTGTGCTGGAGCCCCAAAGTACCTTAAAATGAAGGGTGAGGGTGAAGAAACTTGTTATCCAAAATTTGAAAAATAAAAAATAAAAATAAGGCAAGTGTCAAGTGTTTTTTATTGAAAATTGAATAAATTTTTTTATGTTCAAATACTATTATAATTAGTATAATATAATCATGCGAAATCAGTGGGAAGCCTTTGACGATGATGACGAGGTAGAAATACCTGTGACCACAAACAACCCTATTAGAAAAATAAATAAAAAAATAAGAAATAAAGAACAAAGGTATGAAAAAAATCCTACTCCAGAATTATATAATGAAATATTACAGTTGAAAAAGCAGTTGAAAGATTTAACTACTGAACCTGTAAAAAAACCAAAAAAGAAGAAATTTAAAAAAAGGAGAATTGATAAAGCACAAAAGGCAAAGGAAAAAAAATGGAAAAGGGAAAAAGAGTTCGAAGAGAAAAAAGAGCGAATGCAGCAAGAACGAAAGGTATGGATGGAGGAGGAAAAGGAAAGACGGGCTGAGGAAAAGAAGAGACGGGCGGAGGAAAATGAAAGACGGGCAAAGCAGAGAGAGAAATGGCAAAAAAGGGAGAAACAAAGGGAGAAAGAGAAAGAATACTCGCGAAAAAGGCCACAACAACCCTATGAGCAACAAAGAGAGAAAGAGGATGCATTAAACCTGCTATATAGTATTTATCCGCGACCGATGGATATTATAAATTGGTTCAAAAATCCCACAAGAAAAGTATACCTTTCGTTAATGAAAAAATATCATCCCGATAAAAATAATAATAAAGATAATGATTATACAAAGTTAGTGACATCATATTGGAATACTATTTGCATATAGGACCATAAATTGCCATTACTAAACAAAAGAAGGGAAAAATCAATAAACTAACAACTAATATTTTGAATGGTACATAAAATGTATATCTTGCACAACAAAATCCACAAGATTTATTTCTTTTTGCAAGTTTTTGTTTATTTTCTTGAAATGTTACAAAGAAATTATCATAAATATCCTCTGCTGATTCTGGTAAATAATGAAAATACATTTCTTCAAATTCGTTATCAAGATTCATTAAGAATTCCATAGCAAGGGCATTTAATATCATTTCTTGAACAGAATCATTACTAAAAACAATCCACAAATTAGCCAAGTAAACCATCAAATTAAATCCAAATTCTTGAAATGTATCCATCATAACCCAAAAATCAATACTTGGTATCATTCTATTAAGTCTTGTTCTATCTGTTAAATTATCCCATAGAAAGAAAGACCTAACAAAATATAACATACTAACAGAAAACATAATAAGTTTGACTTCCCAAGTAGCTTCATTAGGACAAAATCCTTTATCATATTCTCTAACTTCATTAGCTATTAAACCAATATAAATAAACCATTGAGTAAAAAATACAATGATTGGTAAAAACGCAAGTAATGAAAAAGTATGTGCACAATAAAAAGCATTTTTATTTTTTAATACTTCATTCTTGTGTCCCTTTTTTACATGCCATTTAAAAAGTGCAAACATACCAAATTTGGGATCATTCAATACTATTTGAACTTTATCATCTTGTGACATTTCTTCTATAGTATTAATTGGTGTAACACAAGTTGGTATAATTTTTTTAGAATGTTCTGTCCCTATTAATAAATCATCGTGAAATTTTTCTTTTACTTGTGCACAACAAAAATTCAAGTTATCTCCTATAATTTTACAACATGACATTTAATAAATGTAATGTTACTAGTTTTAAATCTATTTGTTATATGCTCTGGAGAGACTTTAATAATATCTTCCTCTCACTTTTGTATTTTTAATATTATTAAAAGGATCTGTATCATAAGTTCTATCATATGAAGGTTTTTTTATTAATGCATTTTTTTGGTCAATTGGTTTAAAATAATATTTCATTTTTATTCTACATACCCTACATCCTTGGGTCGATATTTTGAATGCTGTTTCTGTTTCACTTATATATGGACTTTTTGGACAATAAGGACATTTTTGTCTTTGTGGTATAGTATAATATAGTTTATTACATAAATTTCCCATATACAGTTAGTAAAGATTTTATTCAAATAAATAATCTTGAAATGTGTCTGCTGTAGAGGTATTGTAGCAAGCAACATAACAAGATGGACATAATTGACCACATCCTTCTACATAACATCCTCTAGTTTCAATATGAGTATTTCTTGTATATTGTGTTACTTGATTACAGATAACACATCTTTCTCTTGGATTATTTTGATGATTTACTCTTCCTCCATTAATTTCTCTATTTCTAATTTGTCTAGGCAAAGTTTCATTTCCCATATACATTATATACTGTGAAGTGTTTAAATAATGAGGAAATTGAATATAAAAAGTAATTAAATAATAATACTAAAAATGAACGACTTCCTAGACCCTATGGATCCTGAAGAACTTGAACTTATTCGTCAGCAAAGTGACGCACCCACTTTGATATTTATGTTTATATTAGCAATGGTATTTGCAATAACTATGTGTTTTGAAGAGATGGCAAAAAATCGTTATTGAAAATAAGACCTTCTATATTATTATAATACTCTTGTCTTATTTCGTCTCTTGTATAATTACCAATTAATATATATTCTATAATTAATTTGTATCTTAAAGAATATCTTTTTTTTGATAAAGTGCAAGGTGCTTGAACTTTATATAAAAATTTAGCACATCTATGGATAATTGTATTGGATTGATAAACAATTCTAGGACCTGAAGCAGGAATATATTTTATAGGTATTTGCTTTATTACTTCATTATATTGTTTAACATATTTATCATCCTTCAAATGTTTACCGTGTTTTTTGATATTATGAATTAAATATGATTTAATTTCTCTCCATACATCTTCAATTATATACATCTTATATTAAGTACAGTAAATTTTCTCAATATAGTTTATATGTCTCAATATAAAGGGAAATTAACAACTAAACATGTTGAACAAAGTATATCTACTCAACCAAATGTAGCTATTCCGCTTGTATCATTCATTGGAATAACCGCTTTAATTGTATTTCGTGATGAAGAAAAGAAAAAATTATTAATAAAATTAATTACAAATAAATTATTTATGGGTAGTCTTGTAATTATTATAGCATTTTCAATATATCAATTAAGACAACCACCAGGCGATGATGAGACGGAGCGTAGAAAAAGAGCAACAAGAGAGGCTATATTAGGTTTTGTAATTGCAGTGTTAGCATATTTGGACTTGAAAGCTGCTCCATTCTTTATTATTTGGATAGTATCTTATTATTTGGATAAATAAATTTTAAACGAAGAAACATAAATAATAAAATTTTCTCTCCAAAAAATTTTTTAGAGAAGTAAAATAATAATATTTATAATATAAAATATTTTATTGATATATGGGTAATAGATGTTTCAAGAAAAAATATGAACCAATGATAGAACTTGATGATTATTCTTTAAAACAAATAACAATTTCAAAAATAGGTAATTGTGATTTATGCAATAGATCTTCAGTAGAAGGATATTATACAGTTTCTGTAATCGAAGATAAGTCATTATTTATTTGCTTGAATTGTAAAACTTAAAATAGAATATACAAATGATATTAAAGAAATATCATTTATATAAAGTGTAGTGGGTGCGTAGGGGTGCCCAGCATAAGCGTATCTGAAAATTGAATTCAATTTGATATAACATAGACACAGCATTAAACTCCTTTAGCTCAGCTGGCAGAGCATCGGTCTTATGAGCCGAAGGTCACGGGTTCAAGCCCCGTAGGGAGTATAATGTAGGAACTTACAGCAAAACAATTAGCCTATTTATGCCCTGGATGCTGGTTCGATTCCAGTTGCAGCACGCGCAAGCGTGGGTTGGTACCTAAGGTCAAACTGCTGTTCCTAGTATATCGCTAACATGCCCGAGTTGGTCCAAGGGGGTGCACTTAAGATGCACTGTGTTCGCACGCGTGGGTTCGAGTCCCACTGTTAGCATTATTAATTTTTCTTGCGTTTGTATATTTTTTTTATTATACTTTAGAATATTAGTCGTGCCCTTATAGCTCAGGGGTAGAGCGTGTGACTTGTAATCACAAGGTCGGGAGTTCAATTCTCCCTGGGGGCTTGGCTGTGATGTCCGAGTGGTTAAGGAGTTTGACTTGAAATCAAATGGGCTCTGCCCGCGTAGGTTCAAATCCTGCTCACAGCGCTTGGGGAACTAGCTCAAATGGTAGAGCGCTCGCTTTGCATGCGAGAGGCAGGGGGATCGATGCCCCCGTTCTCCAAAAGCACCTTTGGTGTAGTGGTAACATACTTCCCTTCCAAGGAAGTGCCCCGGTTTCGATTACCGGAAGGTGCAATTTCTTATATAGAAAAGTTTTTATTATCTTTCTTTTTAGCTTTCATCCCATCCCAGTTTCTAACTGAAACCCATTGCACAGGTTTTTTAATTCTAATTCCTATTTGAAGCATAAAAAATATGATAACGGATAGTGCCGCAAATTTTATAGTTGAACTTGTTACTTTTTCTAAATTCAATTCAACCTCTGTTCCAGGTACATGAAATTTTAATTCTCTACCTCCTGTCACGGTTGCTAATAAAGGTTTTACAAAAGGCATTATAATTCCATCAATGAAATCTCCTGCGACTTCTTTCAAATTAGAACCTATCATCAAACCTATTGCAAGTCCTAAAACATTAAAATTACGGAAAAAAGCTACATAATCATTAAAAAATCCATTAACTATAGACATTTCTCTTTTCATATATACTATATAAACATTGTTTTCTTACAGCAAATCTTAAGATAGCTTAGTGGTTAAGCGTAGGACTAAAGCTCCTTCTACATTGGTTCAATTCCAATTCTTATAACAAAACAGAAAACAGTACTTGGGCGCTTGGTCTAGGGGTATGATTCTCGCTTTGGGTGCGAGAGGTCGGGGGTTCGATTCCCTCAGCGCCCCTGATTAATCAGAAAATTGAATCAAATATTTTTGTCTAATATTATATTATTAATGCAACAAATATATCATTATCTTAGTTTGTTTCCTACAAGTCAAACCTACATAATGAATGAACAACAACTTCGCAATCTTTGTTTTCAAGGTATTCGAGATACCAAACACTGGGGATATAGTAGTAAAAGAATAGGAGTAAAAATTCAGGGATCAATTACTGACAAAATAGCATTTTCAGGATTTGGTTATAAAAATTCAAACGGAACATTTAAAATTGGTATGAGAATGTGGTTAGACCAAGGAGATTATGTTAAATATGTTCCATATGATAATAACTATTCAATTAATCAACATTTTATGGAACTTATACACAAGTTCCAATATGAATATCCTAATTTATGTTGATTTAATCAATACAAAATTTTATACCAACCCGCGTGGCGCAATGGATAGCGCGTTCGACTTCTAATCGAAAGGTTGTGGGTTCAAGTCCCACCGTGGGTAAATATCATAACATATTATTTTTTATTATGTTATTATATGGGTTGTGGAGCAAGTAAAATTTATCCTATAAAGTTTAATAAGACTGAAATAGAATATAAAACAAACCAATGTGTTATTTGTTTAGAATCTTTAGATTCTGGTAAAATTACATTACCGTGTGGTCATAGTTATCATTGTGCATGTATATTAGAATGGTTTGACAAAAAATTAGAATGTCCTTACTGTAAAAAGAAAATGAAATGGCATAAGGATTAGTAAATTGATATAAAAATAAAAAACTATAATACACTTATAGTTGATGTTTGTAGCACTTGAAAAGCGCCTTATCAGTTTAGGTTATACCCCAATTACAACAAAAGAGTTTTCGTTTGCTCTTAAAAAAGATAAAACAAAACAAGTAAGTATAGAGGAAGTTGATAATACATATAAATTCTCATTTCCCGTTAATGATATACATTATACTACCACATTTCTTGATAAAATATCGTTGCACGAATATGTAGACTATATATTTAATCAAAACGAATTCATACAGGTATCCATATAGCTGTTCCTATCATGTTTTCTAGCAGATTTATTGTATTTGTTAGTGAACTAATAATATGAAAACTAAAATCAGATATTTTTATTTCCTCCATAAATTGATTTTGAAACATAAATTTTTGGTTTGGTTTTGTGAACTTTTTAATTGTTACTAGTATTTCTTTGATGAATATTTGACAATTATTTTTTGATATTTCCCAATTAAAATACTTATTATTACCTATCCTTTTTCTCGTTCTTTCCAATATTTCATTCAAAGTATATTTATTTTTTTTTACTTTCAAATTTCTTAGTTCACAATTGTTTGTTATTTTTAATGTTGGAGAGATTCTAATGCAATTATTTTTATCTATTACCAAAAATTTACTTTCAGTTTTTGATACTTTTAATTCTATATATAACATTGTATGAAAGGGAAAGAATGATTCGGTATTATTTCTTTCTTTGTATCTATTCAATTCCTCTTTGAATTTATTAAATGATACTATATTTAAAAATGTTTCCATGAATTTCGATATAGGATGTCGCACTAAATATATTTTTTTTACTGGCAGATCACCATATTGTTCAAGTATATTACGGCACTCTTTATTATATTCATTCAAGTAAAAGCTATAGTTATCAATGCTTATTTTGAACCATTTGAAAATGTAATAACTACATATAATCCAAACAATTAAACTTAATACAGTAATTATTGTTAAACCAATTATAATCCACTTTAAATATTTGAAAGGTATTTCAATACCGTATATCTTCATTACATATTTAAAGTAAAAAAAAATATGTAATTAATCTAATTTGTGTCTTTTCATCAACATTTTTTTTAATTTCTTTCTTCTAGTATTATCTACTTTTCTAATTTGAAAATATGCAATGCTTAATAGAAATAGGCTGTAAATTATATATAAAATACAAATAATCCAAATGAATTGTACAATACTAAAATAAATAGAATCCAATATCATAATAAATTAACTACCATATTATCTTTATCTTGCTTTCATAAAGA
>WLWF01001050.1_pt1 | contig 24437 bp, 14 predicted proteins | sample 6718331 | NCBI WGS metagenome assembly WLWF01 (sample SAMN12718692, study PRJNA515312) | sponge metagenome | isolation source: marine sponge | host: Mycale hentscheli | place: New Zealand: South Island, Marlborough, Capsize Point | collected 2003-05-01
CTGTTATTAGTATACCACAGAAAGCACCTAAAGGTTCTATACTAAGAGATGAATCACCATTTGATTTACTTGAACGTATAAAGAAAGTAGCTACAGAGTGGGTTAAACCAGGCCATAGAAAAGGATCCAACACTCATAACGTTTCAGCTACTGTTAGCTTAAAGCAGGAAGAGTGGGATCAAGCCGGTAAATGGATGTGGGAAAACAGAGATCATTATAATGGTTTATCTGTACTTCCTTACGATGGTGGAACTTATACTCAAGCACCTTTTGAGGATATAAGCAAAGTGCAATACGATAATGCGATGAAACATTTAAAAGATGTTGATTTAAGTAAGATCGTTGAAACAGAAGATGAAACAGATCTTGCTGGGGAAATTGCCTGCGGTGCAGATGGATGTGAAATAAAATGATAGCATCAGCTGTATACGGATTTGTTGCTGCAATACTGGTTCTTGCAATAACATTTATGGTAATAATGCTAACTAGTCGGTTTTCAAAAGCCGGCTATGGCATTATGTACGGAAGTTTATTTATTAAAATGGTAACTTTATCTGCATTTACTTTAGCAGTTAAACCTTACTTAGGTGATGCTATAATATACGCAGCTATTGTTTTAATAAGTATAATGTTTTCTAATGTTTATCTTATAATAAAAATAAAACAATGAGAAAATTAGCAATAATAGGTGGTATAAGCCTAGCTAGCTTTGCAGCTGGCAATATGATTATACACAAACAAAAAATCAATTTAAATCCTAATACTTTAGCTATAGCTAGTGGAGGTTTTATAATTGCTTTTGGTATTACTTATAGATTCTAAAATTAAAATTATGTGTGAAAACTGTCCGGGCGGATTTTGCCCATGGTGTTAAATATAAAAAGGGGAAGTCGTAATGACCTCCCCTTTTTTGGTTACAGGAACTTTGGGTATGGTGCCCAGTATTTTTTGTTCCTACTTCATCAACTCAAGTATTTTATCTACTCTGTCATTCTCATACTTTAAAGCTTTAATTTCGTCTTTACTTAAACCTAGACTATCCAGCTTTTTTATTTGCTCAGTCTTGCTAAGCTTTTTATATTTGTATTTATCAGCTTCTTTCTTGTTGACTATATTTTTTTTACCACTATTTTTTGCTATTATAAGATTTATTTTAGCCTCTTCAGATTTAGCTTTCTTTATAGTATACTCTCCAAAACCTAATGATTTCAACATTTTTATTTGCTGAGCTGAGTTTAGCTTTTTAAGTGTATCATAATCGGTAGAACCTTTAGCTTCTTTGTATAGGTTTTTGTTTTTAGTTTCTTTAGCTTTTGCTTTCTGCTCATCGTTTAAAACAGGTGCAGTCTTCTTATCTTCTAGTTGCCACCTAGGCCAACCACCTAGTTGAGCTACTCTCATCCACAGCTCCGTGTCCTCAGCTAAAGCTCCTTCTATATTTTTTATTTTATATAAAACTCTATCTAATGGAAAGTTAGTAGTAGCAGATACAACTTTAGCAATAGCTTCAAATGCTGGACTGTTTAAAGAAAAACCTTCATCAAGTATTTTTTGTCTACGTTTTTTACTGTCAAAATGCCAAGCAGCCTGTTTTAATCTAGATATTTTAGAATTTATAGGTGGTGAGAACTGTGTAAGCTTCCACACTGAATCTACATATTCTGGTCTTGGCCTTTTAGATCTTTCGTATATATCTAGTAAAAAGTTTTTACCAACAGAAACAGCAGCGCCACCAATACCAATACCTCTTAATAGTGAGTCTAACATACCATTGGCAACGTTTAGATATTTCTTTTCTTTTTTAGGATCTTCTTCCTCGTCATCACCAAAACCAAACACGTTAACAGCTTGTTGTAAAGCATTGAATATTATATTCTGAACAAAACCGTAATATATTATTCTACTAACATGAGACTTAGCGTCACCTCTACCATTTACTAAGTCTTGTATAGCTCTTTTTTGTAACCTAGCATACTGCATAGGTGTATTAGCAAAAGCCAATATTAATCTACCAGCACTACTAGCTTGCTGTTGAGATATTCTACTTGGATCAGAAGACTGTTGAGACTCTTCAGCTACTTGCCTAAACTCTATCAATGCTTGAGCTTTAGCCTCAGTCTCTGTCATGCCTTGGTTTTTAACTAAATCTTTTATTCTATTACGGTAAAATGAAGCGCCACCAGATGCGATAGCGAAACTATCAGCATATTGCGTAGGTAAGAAACCTTTTTGCAATATATAATTTATAGCAGCTTTAGCTTTGTTCTTACTAGTTGCCGCAGCATCAGCTATTTCACTTTCAGATATATTTAATTTCAAGCCATTACGTCTGTCTACTAAATATTCAGAATTCATTAATTCTACGAAATCAGACCAGTATTGTTTTTGATTAGCAAATGCAGCGCCTGCTTTAAGCGGGTTATTAAAACTCCAGTTTATAAAGTTAATGCTTGATATAGTTTGTAAAACTGCAGATCTAGTATTGAAGAACATTATAGTACCTATAGATCCATTTATATAATCAAGTATTCTATTTTCTAAAGCGTTTCCACTAGTAACTCTATTCTTACCAGTCTTCATTCTAGTTAACACCCCTTCTAAAGCTTCTCTATATTTAGTACCATATATAGCTTCTAACTTATTTAAGTTTTCAGAGCTATAAATAACGTCAACTCTTTCTTGCCATTCAGCTAGATACTTAGACCTTTTTTCTGTATTTATTAAGCTGATTAAATCAGTTGTTATAGTTCCAGCTAGCCAGTTTTTATCTGGAGCAGCATAACCATCGCCTTTAGTTATAGTTAGTATCTGATCAGCAAACGTAGATAATTTAGGATTTTTATCTACTATATCATTTAACTCTTTTAAATCTCTTTTCGACAAGCCAGAAACTTCAAACCCCATACGCGTAAATAAACTTACTCTGACAGCTTGTTCATTTGTAAAGCCACTTTCGTTTTTCTTTCTAAGATCTTTAGGCACATCTAATGATTTTTTTAATTGTTTAAAATCTCCCATTAGTTGTATTCTAGCTGCAGATAAATTTTCTTGAGCCTTAGTATAAGGGTTTAATAAATTTTGCTTATACCAAGCCATCTGAGCATCTCCTTTAGTTCCCTTGGACAAAGTAGGATATATAAGACCTAAAAAGTCTTCAGCAGAGTAAGGTATAAAGAACTTAAACTTACCTTTGCTAGCACCAATTGTTCTAGCTTTAGCTGCAGAGTATTCCTTAAATGACTCAACTCCAGTTGATTCCTCAAGAAGCATGTTGAACTCTTCATCAAGTTTTTTACTTTCTTTTATTCTAGCTTGCTGTACTTTAGATTTAACATCTATTACGCTTAATGCGTCTCTAACAGCTATTACATTTTGATAAGCGTCATCAGCAAAGTAAAAGTCGTTATAACCTTCAGCTGCTTTATCTACTATCCAATTAGCTTTAGCTTCACCAGTAGAGTTACCTAAACCTACTATGTTTTCTTTTTTAAACTCTAGACCTTCAGCTTTTAAAAACTCGTAAATAGCCTGTTGAGATTCTGGTGCTCTTGCAGTAAGTATAAATAAGTCTTCGTTGCCTCTAGCTTCTTTTATTTTTTTAGCAATATTAAATAATGGTCCACGCTTTCCTTCTCTTACTAAATTAAAATCACTAAAATCCATTACAGCTCCTTCGTTAACCAAGTCAGCACCTTTTACAGCAAACTCTTCCGCTGTTAATTGACCTTTAGTACCATCTACTTTTGTATAGAAAACTATACTCTTGCTAGTAGCTATAGTATCGTCAAAGTCAAAAACTCTAATTTTTTTAATTGGTTGGTCTAATGAATTAGCTAGTCTTAAAGACTCATCAATTAAAGCTGCTTTACTTAGTAATTCATCTATGTCTATCTTCTTACTAGCTACCATTACGTTAGAACCTTTAATTTCTTTTTCAGTTTCTAGCGTTGCTTGTTGCTGTTCACTAGCTAAACTTTGAGTATTATTAGGTTTTTTAATGTAAGTTAAAAGTTCTTTTTGAGCATCTTTAATAGTGAAGTTAGGATCTGTAGAAATCTTATATATTAAATTCTGTTGAATACTTACTACGTTAGGATTGTTAATTTCTTTGTTACTCAACATGTTAGATCCAACTCCAAAAACATCTGCTAAAGAACCTTTTTCTAATATTATTTCATTAGGATTAAAACCTTTTTGACCGTCTGGCCCTACTTGATTATTTACTTCTGGATTAAAATATCTAGCCCAAACTTTCATGGCTATATTAGGATCATTTTTATCTATAGCTTCTATTATTGATTCAAAAAACCCTTCAGGCATTGCGCTTTGAAATCCTGCAGCTTTTAATTTATGATCATTATTTTTATTAATTAGTATTTGAAAATAATTATCATTTATAAAAGGCATTACCTTATCTATAGTTATTTTGTTTCCAAATCTACCTGTAGCTACTTTAAATAAAAACTCTCCTATTTGATTAGCTGGAATAACATGTTCTCTTTCTGGTCCTCTGTTACTTAAAACATCTTTCCAGTTTATCTCATAGCCTATAGGATAACCAGCCATTCTCATTATGTGACTACTGTTGGCAGATGAAGTCTCTATAAAAGCAGCTATATACTTAGCGTTTTTAGGATCATCTTTATACATCTTTTCAAACTGCTTCCATAATATCTCTAATCCTTTTTGCTTCTGGCCTTCAGTTTCTTTCCACTTTTTATTTTTAAAAACACTATTGCCAGTAGATTTAAACTTATCCCACCAAGTAGAAACACTAGTCTTAACAGAGTTTAAAGCTTCTCTCTCTTCTTTTGTTAAATCAAACTCTTGATTACCTCTAGCTTTTGCAACTATTTTGTCTACTTGTTCTGATGTAAAATATTGAGATGGAAATTTACCTCTACCACCATTAGCTAAAGTAGTTTTAGTTAATAAAGAAACAGGAAGATATTTTACAAAAGTATTAATTAAAAAATCTTCAAACTCTTCTATATCTTCTTGGCTTACAACATTTCCTTTAGAATTTCTAGGCTTTAAAGGAACTAAACCTAAACTTTCTAAAGCTTCGTTTACTCCTTTTTTAGCAAATAATAAATCAGGTCTTGTTTGAGTTTTTCTAGCTGATGTAGCTCTTTGTTGATCTGTATCACCTTTTTTAGCTCTAGTTTCTGGTAATACATCTTTAAACATTTTCTTACCAATAGCTTCTGCTAGTTTACCTTTTCTATTAGATACATTTTGAGGTGTTTGCTTAGTATAAAATTCTACAGTAGCATCTGCACCTGGATCTAGTATATCATATAGCATAACACCTTGTGCTTCGTTCTCTACAAAAGCTCTACCTGAGTCTCTGTATTTTCTTATATCTTCTTGCGTAGTTAAACGTCTGTTGGGCTTGGTAAACATTCTAGATTTACCTTGTTTCATCAAGCCTTTATCTAGTTCTATAAGGTATTTTAAATCTAAATCTCTTATGTTATTATAGTTTTCTTTTATAAAAGTCTTATAGTCTTGCCCTTTTAATACATTACTTTTTACCCAGCTTTTTAACTCTTTACCAGATATTTGGTCAACTTTAGTTCTGTATTTCTTATCATCAACAGGTGGAAGCTTATCAACTATTGGTTGAGTAATTTCTTTAAATGATTTAACTTCTTGATCAGTCAATCCTTTTTCCTTACCTCTTACTATGTTTCTTCTAAAAGTAGATCTTGGTTGCTTTGCTACGCCTCTGTCAACTTCTTCTATAATATCTGTCGATGTATCTGCAATATCAAATGCCTGACCTTCGCTAGTAGGCTTGTCTATACTACGAGCATCTGAATCTACTCTTGTAGCATAATCTTTTTTAACATCTAATAAAGCTTTTTGAGCAATACCACCTAAACCTCTTTGATCTGCTTTACCATACAGATAACTAAATAAACTTCTTCTATTGCCGTCTACAACAGGTTTAAAATTCTTTAATGCTCTAAGTTGTAGGTTTTCTTTTATTTTTCTATTAACTTCTTGTTTTATATTAGAATCTAGACCTTGCAGATTAGTATCTCTATTTATTAATTGATTTATATAACTATTAAATTGAGAATTATTCTCTATGTTTTCAAAAGCATCTATAGCAGCCTCACTGTTTTTGAAATCTTCATTAGTAGCGAGATCTTCAGTAATATTTTTATCAAAAGCCGTAGACATAGATTTTGCATCTACCTTTATAGGTAAAGCTGCAGCTTGTTTAGTTTTAACTTTAGCTTTTTTATTTATATCTATTACAGTAGTTGTGTCTTTAGGTTTTACCTGCTTGCTTTTTTCTCTTAGCTTTGTATCAAATTTAACTTTACCTTGAGCTAACTTCTTCTGAGCTCTAGTTAGTTTACCTCTGCCTGTATTTCTAACATAGTCATCAAGAACATCCATTATATTGTTCTCGTTGATTTCTATTTCCATACCTAAGCCTTGATAAAGTCTTCTAAAGCCAGCTTGCACTTCGCTTCCTACGGTTGTACCTTTTTTAAATAATCCTCTTTTCTTTAGTTGAATATAATAAGTCATTATTTCTTCTGCTACAGCTTCAGAATCATATCTATCATCTTTCTTATACTTTTCAATCTGCTTATCTATAATATCAGCAGCTTTTGGATCTACTTCACGCATCTTTTTTCTTAATGCATCAGCTAGGCCAAATACAACGTCTTTGTTCTTAGGATCGTTTAAAGCTATCTCTAGGAAGTTATGGCCTGCCTCATGTTCTAAAACCCCTTTAGAAGCCGTCTCTGACATTAATATTATACCCTCGTCTTTTAAATAAACACCTTCAGGATCTAATAAATCTTCAGAATTTAAATTATATTTTTCAGCTATCTCATCTACATTGTCATCGTTAAACACTTCAACTTTAGCACTATTAAGCAGCTCTTCAGTTTCTTCTTTAGACAAGTCTTGATCTTTAGATAAGTTCTTAACTTTCTCTAGCTTAACTATTCTTAATTGTTTTTCAGTAAAATCTATTTGTTCTTCTTGAGTTAACTCTTTAACTTTTTCATTTTGAGGATTATCAGATATATCTTTAATTTTATTGTCTATAGCTTCTATTTTTTTATCTATACGACCAGTAGTACCTTTAGCTAAGCTTTCTTTTTGTTTTTCTAAATTTTCTTTCTGCTCTAGTAATGACGCTATTTCAAATTGAGAAGTACCTGTTAGTTCTGAGTCTATTTTATTATATAGATCAAATTTCTTTTGCATTTGAAACTTGTCACTATTAAAATCTTCTTGTGTATAAATTTCTCCATCAACTTCAGTGCCTATTTGCTCTTGCTTCATTTCAATAGCAGCTGTTAAAGAAGTTACATCTCTAGCAGTATTAGCAACTTCTTCTAAAAACTTATCATTTTCAAGTCTTTCAGCAAAACTAGTTTCTCTTTCATAGTTAGTTAAAACTTTATCTGTTTTTATTAAAGATTGAAAAACCCCACCAGCGTTACCTGACAACATAGAAACACCCATCATGTGTTCTATCTCATTTTTAAAGTTTTTAGATGTATAATTTGGTAATTGAAAATTCAACTCGTTGTTTGTCATTGAGTTAAACGTTTCGTCTAAACTATAACTAACTCCAGTTTGAGCCGTCTCGTCTAGAAGTTCCATAATACCAGCAGTAGTAACTCTACCAAACTTAGTTAGACACTTTGAAGCGGTGTCTCCAATTGTTTTGTGTACCGCTATTTGAATATCCCTTGCTGTTACATTTCCAGTTAAAGATCTTAAAGCTCTATTGGTAGCCTTTTCTATTAGCTTACTGCTAGGGTTGAACTTACCTTTTAATATTTTAGCAGTTATTAAAGAAAAAACACCTTCAGAAGTTGCTTTAGCCAGTGAGTAGGCTTTTTGCATGCCAGGAGAAAAGGTAGAGTTAAACCTCTCTATAGCTTGCGCTTCACTTAATCCTTCTTCTTTCATAACTCTTTTAACAAACTCGTTCTCCATTCTAGAAATAGTCTCACTTGTTTCACTTAGAGATTTAAAGAAGTAACCTCCAGCTAATCCTGTTAACGGAGCACCTAGAGTAGCACCAGCCATTTGAGCAAACGACACTGCTGTTCCACCAACTAAACTTTTTGCAAATTCTTCACTAAACTTTTCATCATTACCTTGCAGCATTAGTTGGTCTGCTATAGCTCTAGTATTAGCTGCTCTTTGTTTATCTTGACTTCTAAATGTATTGTTATACATTTTATATTTAGACTTACTTATAGTTCCAAGCATTAAACCAGCTTCATTAATACCTCGAGCTAAAAGCTGCCATGCGGCAACTGTACCAGTACGAGTTCCAGCAAAAGTTTCTGCCGCAACATTATAAAGCTCTTTAACAACATTACCACTGCCTTCATACTTCTTTAACATTTTCTCTACCCTTCTACTACCTTCTAGCTCTAAATGCCTATAGTTAGCTTCGTAAGCACTAAGAAGATTATTCTCATCCATTAGAGCTTCTAACTCTTGTTTGTAGGTTTTTTGTTGAGCAATTAAATCACCAGTCTCATCAAGTGTAGCTTCTATAGATTCTATACTGCTATCATAAATTTGCTTATAAGAGCCAGCTATAGACTCTTGTTTTTTAATGTTAGAGTTAAACCTATCTATATTTTTTTCTCTATCTTTAATAAACTTTTTTTCCCAGTTTTCGTATTCTTTTATTAAATTTTGTTTTAAACCAGGGTTTTCTGTTATTGCTTTCTTTACTTGCTCTCGTTTCTTATTAATTTCTTCTTGACCTTTATCTATAGAAGTTTTAAGCTTTTTGTTTTCATCTTCTATTTCGTTTATTCTACCTTGAGACTTTATAAATTGATTAGCTAGTTTTTGTTTTTGATCAAATGAATTTTGTTTTGAATCAGTTATTTTTTTAGTGTTTTTTAAAGTTTCATTAAACACTTCCTTAGACGAGTTTATGTTAGACTTTAAATTGTTTAGTATTTTTTTCTTTTCTTTGTTTATGTTAGGATCTGCTTCAACACCTGGAGCAACTTGATTAGATCTTTTATAATCAGTAGTATTTTTTTCTATAAAATTAGTAAAACTTTCTAAGTTATTAGAGTTAGCGCTTAATTGACCTGTATATAACTCACTTGCAACACCTTCTTCTATTAGTCTACCTCTAGTTATAACACCACCTTCTATGCCGTTAGCCTTAGCTGTAGCTTCTAAGTCTATTTTACCATCTTTAAAAACAGGATTTTTAAAAACAAACACCGTGCCGCCATCGCTTTCACTGCCTAAGCCATGATTTATGTAATTTTTATTTATTTTATTTCTAACCTCTACAGGTTCTAATTCAAAATAATAACTAATATCATCTCTTCTTGAAGCATCCACCTCAATATCTCCATTATCATTTCTTATAAACTGACTTTTGTTATTAGATCTAAGCCATGAGTTAAATTTTGGTTTTTCAACCTCTAACTTAAATTCTTTAGATTTAGCAGCATTAGTTGTAGCTTTAGTATAGTTTCGTCTAGCTTGAAAAAGATCTTCGTTTAGTTCTTTTAATTCTTCTTGCAACTGCTCTTTAACTACAGGGTCTTGCTCGCTTTCTATTTGCTCTTTTTTTGATTTAATTTCTGGAGTTAAATTATCTATTACTTTTTGATAGGTTTCGTAGTCTTCTCTTATAGCTGGTGAATCTTCTTTTATTTCAAAAGTTTCTAATATACCAATATCTTTTGTTTGCTCTAGTTCCTCTCTTGTAAGAGGCTTTTCTTTTTCTTCAAAAAAATCTTTAAAGTCTACATCTTTTATATAGACAGGTGTATCTTGTATTATGCTATTATCTCTTACGGTATTAATTCCAGGGTTTTCTAAATCAAAAAAGTCATCACTTAAAAAAGTTCCATCGTTCTCATATATAGGTACATAATAACTACCATCAGCTACTGACTTTATACCTTTAACATCTCCTTCGTTTCTTTTGATAACTGTTGACTCAATATCAACTCTATGTGGTAAGTTTATTTTCTTTAAACCTATAATCTTACCTTTTACTTCATTAATATCTTTTTGTTTTCTATCTAAGTTAGAAAGATCTACTTGATCTCTGTTAAATATTTTTTCAAGATCTACTTGGTTTACGTTAGAAACGTCGATGTTTTCCAATATTTCATATTCACCAGGTTCTATCTCAACATTTTCTTGAACAACTATTTTTTTATTTGGTTTTTTCTTTTTGTTTTTTAAATTACCCGGAGATAACTCCGATAAAGAATCTTCCGAGCTGGACTCCCCATCTTTTGGATCCGTAGCTGGGGACTGAGTCTTCGGATCCGACTTCTTTTCCACCTCTACAGTTTCATCTGCCTCAGCATCTGCTGGTGGAACAAAGTCTATTTCTTGTTTAGTTTCTTCTTCAACTATAGCGTCTTGTGGTGGTATAAATTCGCTCATTATAATATTTACTTTTTATTAAAATCTGTGTATTTTTTAGTGTACTCTACACCGTTAGGACCAACTAATGATTCACCTGGTTTTAATGTATTCCATTTTCTATTAAACTCTTGTTGAGTTAAAGGTTTATCTTCTTTATCTTTATTATTATTGTCATCTGGCTTGATAGTATCTAGCTCTACACCTTCTGAAGCAGCGTTGTCTTCTAAAGATCTTGTAGATAAGTATTCTAATACCATTTCATACTGCTCTTTATACAAAGGAAAATCTTTATCTCCTGGAGCTGGTATAGCATTTTTGCCAGCAAACCACTCTACAGCTACATCTTGTTTCTTATCGTCAAGTTCTTTATATCCTCTTCCGCCATCCATTATGTCTTCCCATATACTTTCGCCTTCTAAACGTATTAGATCCGTAAACTGACCTTCAGGTAGTCCTGTTGCTTTGTTTATAGGGCCTATCATAGCATTTTTCAATTGCTTCTGTTGCTCAAGAGTCATAGTCGTTACTTCAACATCGTTACCATTTCTATCTTGTCTGGTTACAGGAGTTGTAAATAAACTAGTAAATTGATTTTCATCATCTTTCATATAATTACTAAACGCTTGGCTTAATGGTTTTTCAATCTCTGCTTCATACTTTAAATAAGGATTTTTATTGTTAGCAAAAGCTTTATTAAACTCTGCTACATTTAAAATAGCTCCGTTTTCAGGATCTTTCAATATTATACTATCCCCTTCTTGTATTATATCTATATTGTCTCCATTAACTATTTTAGTAATAATTTGCATTTGCTCAGGCGGAGCACCAGTAATGCTTAACTGAGGACTATCTGGATCGTTTGAAGCTTGATCTATAGCAGCTGCTATTTTTTGCATTCTAGGTACTGCCTCTCCATATACATTTACTAGGTTTTTAATTCTAGATAAGTCTTGCCTACCTAGCTGCTCGTCAACCATTGTGCCGTTATTCAAGTGCCCTTGTATCTCACTGTATCTATCTATAAGATCATGAAAAAATACATCTGACTTTTTGTTAAAGTCTTTATAACCAAGATCATAACTAGCAACATCATTATATAAGTCTTGTTGACCCTTTTTTTGACTCTTAGTAAAATCTTTTAAAGCTTCTTTTTTAGGAGTTATAGAATTAATAATACCTTGCGTTAAAGCACTAGCGTTATTCATTGTTCTATTTCTTCTTTGTTGTTCTTCAGCTTCTTGTACTCTTCTACTCTCTGCTAATGGTGAAAGATCTATTGCCATATTATTTATTTTTATTCTTTTTATTCGCCAGCTATTCCAGCGTTCGTATATGCATCCATAGATTCTTCAAAAGATGCCGTTAAAGCGCTGAGCTGATTTTGTGCTCTGTTAATATCTGCATTGTCCCTAGCTTCTTGAGCCCTAAATCTATCTCCTTCACCTCTCATTTTGGCTTCTTCAACTTTCATAGCGCCTTCTGCTGATGCTTTTTGATTAGCAGCTTCTTGTTGTTGTAAAGATGCAGCAATACCTTTTTTACTCTGAAGAGCAGCTTGAGCTAAAGCAGTAGCGCCACCGGCTCCAGCACCGCTAGCTCTCATGTTATCAAGAGTGTTAGCTAATGCAATATCGCTTTGCTCTGCTTGCATTTCAGCGGCTTTGTTAGCAACACCTAGATTAGCCATTTGATTAGTCATGCCTGCATACGGATTAACTATAGCCTGCCTGTTCTTCATCATTTTAGCTACTTGTCTTTCTTTTATTAATCTAGTTTTATCAAAGCTAGCTTGCATTCTATCTAGCTCTGCTTTTTCTGCATCTTCTTGCGTTTTTAACGCTGCTTCTTGATCGTCTCTACAACCCATGTTTTATACTTTTTTCATTATTTTATTAAGTGGATCTTTATCCACATACCAACTTTTCTTTTTTAAAGTTGATATTAAGCTTTTATTATCGCTAATTGTTATTATATATTTTTTGCCGGCTTTATTTACCATTTCTTCTACCACGCTTATTAAATATATTAATGCTTTAGCTCTGGTTATTTTACTACTTTTTTTATCAGATATTATCCAATCAAACCAAACTACATTTGAATTACTCCAATATAGAAAACCAGCTATAATAGGATTGTCTTCTTGTTGTATCATAATTCCACCTAAACCATTATCAGGCAACATATCTTTAGGTACTGGATCCCAACCCCAGTCTTTCCACCATTTTACAAGTGTAGGATAATCTTTGTCTGTAAGATTTCTTACGTTTAATTCCATTTAATTTAATTTAATAAGACGATATTACATAATTAGATCCAGAAGACCAAAGCTCTTTAGCTCCTCCTAAATCAGTAGTTCCGTCTGTTTCTATTTTAACAGTAGCAAAATAACCTTTTATACCTGTTATATCAGCTCCAAATATAACTTCTCCTGCAGCAGCAGGTGAATTAGACACTAAGTTAGCTACATACCTATTTTCCTTCCTAGCAAAGCCAGTTCTTACAGTTTGACCTAATGGATCTGTATATAAGCCTTCATCATAGCTTAGAACACTGCTAGTGCTATCTTGGCTTTGTACAGGAGTTGAAGCTCCTGAAGGATTAACATCTTGACCGGTAAAACCTGATTTAAAAGATTTCATCTCCCAACCGTTACTTCCTTCGTAACTTATAGTTTTAAAGTTTTTAACAGTAGATGGATTTGGGTTTAACACAAATGTAACGCTAGATGTAGATCTAACGCCGTAAAATAAACCTCTATTTCCAACTACAGTTGTATCGTACTGTTGGTAAAGATCTGAGTTTTGAGTTGTATATGTTTTATTTAAAACACTAAACAATAAGTTAGGTTTAAATGTTAAAAAACTTACCCAACCATTTATATTTTCATCAAAAGTAACTGTTTGATAGTCAGAAGTAGTAGACACTTGATTAGTTGTTTTCTGCAAAGATATAACGTAATTTTTATTATGTATATCCCAACCACCTATTATTCTACCTCTAGTTTTGTATTCAAAAATACATTGACCTGTTATAGCAGGAGTAAACAATTTAGAATATAAAACAGTATAATTACCGCTAGATTCTGTTACGCTTGTTATGTAGCCACCTGATTGACCCTGTATAGACATACCTTCTGACGGAGGTATATTATTAGCAGCGGGAGTAACAACTATTAAAGTTGTAGATGTGGCTCCTCCACTTACTAGAGTACTAGAAGTTGTTTTAGTTTCAAACTCGTCTTTTATTTCGGCTAAATTATCTCTAAAGTAATCCATCATGCCGTACATGCTTATTTCAGTCAAGCCGTCGTTTGATAATCTCATTACAGCGTTTCTGTTTTTATCAGAAAAATACTTCCTATAGTTATATATTGCAAATGATTCTGGATTTTTACTTATTCCGTACTCTCCTTTATAAGGAACAAACTGACCTATGACAGCAGCGCCTGCTTGTGTTTGTGTACCACTTTCAGTAGTATATATAGTATCTTTATCTATTAAAGCCCTGTGTATTCTATTTTCTTGAAAAACTATTAGGTTAGTATCTTCAGCGTAAGTCTTCTGTATACTGCCGTGCTCGGGGTCTAGAGATTTAGTTATGTTATCTGCTATTGAAAACACATTAGTTTGATTTATACCAGTTCTTGAATTATAAATACCTGAATATATAAGTGTATTTATTCTATTCTGCTGTAATGGGTATTGCTCGTCTAAATAAGCTCTAACACCTTTGTCAGTAGATACATTGTTGAAACCGCCTCTTATTCTACTTTCTTCAATGTAATAATTCCTAGTACTAAAATTTAAATCTAAACCGCCTGGATACGCAATACCAGGATGCGCTTTAGGAAAGCCAGGAACAGTATCTGCATTTTGTGCTTTTAAAGATTTTAACCAATATGAATTAAAAAATTCTACTTCTATTATTTTTGACATATTATTTAATCTGGAGATGATGGTGCTTCAGGCTGCTGCTCTGATGAGCTTGGACCAGCTTCTATAGCATCGTTTAATTCTGAAATTAATCCACTTGTAGAAGTTTCATAAAATATATTTAATCTAGACTCAGGTGGTTTTATTTCCAATACACTAAAATTTAAAGGGTCACTAGGGTTACCACCTATAGTTAATCCATCAGCTAAAAGTATTGCAGTTGGCGGATTAGTTTGTGCTTGGAAAAGACCAGGTGAAGTTATAGGAACTACATCAGCAGTATCTCCACTGGCAAGAGTTGTTAGTTGTTGTAATCCAAGATCTGTTATTTTACCTATAGTATTAGCTGTAGCAAAACTAGTGCCTAAATATCTTTGACTATTATAGCTTTTGTTGTTAAAGATATAATCACCACCTGTTACTCTAGGATACAAAATTGCATCACTAGTTCTAAACTGCGTTTGCTCTGGTTGTACTTCTTCTAAATCTGCAGGTATTTTATTTACATTATCACTTATTAATGTAGTATAAAAAGATTGATCACTTATATATGATGACGCAGCTATTGGAGGTGTTTTTATAACTATAGCTTGGTTAGCGGCTATAGATATTGTTATATCTAATGTTAGCTGCGTGCTTGATATGTTTGTTATTTTAGCTGGTAGAGCACTACCTGAAGGATTTGGAGGTATAGGAACTGTTATACCTTGACCAGTTAGCAAATCTCCAACTTTAACACCAACTATATCATCAGCATTGGTAACAGTTATAGTATTTGTAGATGTAGAGTTACTATTATTAGAAGTTGCGTTATATGTTTTAGTTGTAGGAGTAGAACATATATTTGCTAAGTAAGCGTTGTAATACTCTTCAGCCTGTTGCTTAACTACAACTTTATAAGAATACCAACCAAGCTTATTTTCAGGGCCATGTATAACTATATTTTTATTAGGATCTAAGCTTACGTTAGCTGAAACAGTTATAGTGTTAGTATTGGTATCTATAGCTATTATACTGACTATAGTTCCTGATACGTTTATTATATCACCAACAGCTATATTTTGATCTATACTACTAACAACTATAGTAGGACTATCTACAACAGCATTGGTTACTAAAGCACTATATATACCGCTTTTATATAAACCTGGGTAACCAGGAGCGTTATCACTATTTATAATAGAACTTGGTATTTTTTCGTTAAATAATACTTTTAAAGAGTCACCAAACCAACCTCTTCCAAGCGACCCTATTGGTATAGCTTTTGCCTCTGCATCTGTTTTAGAAGGGTAAGGATGGAAAACAGTAGATCCATCAAAAGTTTCAGTATTACCACTTTGAGCATATTGAAAGTTACTAAGAGAAGATAATACTACATCTGATTGTCTACCATATCTATCTGCTAAAACTATACCTAACTGATATGTTCTGTTCTGCTTAAGCGTGTGATTAGGAGTTGATACAGTAGTATACGATGTATTTGCGTTGTTAACAGGATATTTAGGACTAGCACTTACACTATAGTTTATGTTTTCAGGAGGAGAATGTTTGTCTATAATGTTTCCATATATTATTCTATTACCAACAGAAGACTGTGACATAGCTCTAATAGGCACTTTATCAAACACTCTAGTTGTTTCTGCAGCTGGTAAAGTTCTAAAAGGCTTTCTTGACTGATAAGTGTAATCGTAAATATACGTAGAGTTAGAAGTTATAGACAAATCAGAAACAGGTATTGTTTCTAAAACTTGTATAGCTAAACCATCAGACTCTTTGTACAAAATGTCTATCTCTGACACTTTTAATTTATCTACTAACTGATTAACTAAATAAGGCGTGTTTATTCGTATAGTAACATCGTCTACTTTGTTTTCAAAAAAGCTTATTATAGTAGAAGCGCCAATAGCTTCTTCTTGGTTAGAGTACTCTGTAGGTTCATTAGTAGTTGGCTCTGATATTATATAACCATCTTGTTTTGGTATAAACGCAGGTTGAGTAAATGGAGATATAACAGAATATTCACCATCATCAAATTTAAACCTATAAGCAAATCTAACAAACTTATCTGTTAAAAGCTCTTTGTCACCTGGCCATGTACTAGTATAGTTTGGATTAGGATATGCAAACTGTAGTATATCTCCAGCAAAGACACTATTAGGACTTGACGTTATATTTTTATTTACAGTAATTGTAGTAGAGCCTGGTTGTAGCCCTACAGTTAAAACTTCTTCTTCTATTTTACCTGGGCAAGTCACTTTCATTCCAGCTATCAAAGACTGACTAGTTGTAGGATCTGTAAAAGTAACATCCCAATTACTACCATTTGCAGTTATGCTGCTAAATTTCGCACTACTACTTGAAGTTATAAATTCATCAGTTCTATTTTGAGAAGTTGGATATATAAATGTAAAATCATTTGTTCCAGCGCTAAGTTGTTGAGACACTACAAAGTTTCCAATTCCAGATCCTGTAGTAGCGTAGTTGACAGATATTATAAAAACTGGCTTAGCTGCTATTTCAGCAAAGTTAGTAGGCGTTAGTATCTGCATGCCAGCTCTAAGAGTCGTAGGATTAGCAGTAGATCTAGTACAATTTACAGTTCCATTAGTGGTAACACCGGTTAAAGATAGCGTGTCATAAGTAAAGGGAGCTGAGTAAGGGTAATATTTAGCAACAGATATTTGATCTTCAGTAGTGTAGTATCCGCTATTATTTATAGCTGTTTTTACATTTATTTTTCTAGGCTGATTCCTGTTGTCTGTCCAGAATAAAAGATCTTCTACTAGATTAATTCCAAATATAGGATGTGTTTTAGAAAAGTTTAAAAATTTACCTTGTACAAGTATTTGACTAGTGTTATTACTTAAGTTAGCCATTAATATGTAACAAGCAGCACCATACGAGGCGGGATTACTTAACATATCATCTGAAAAATCTGTATAATTAGTAGCTATAAAAAAAGCCCTGTTATTAGTGTCGTCTTCTAAATAACCTATTATTTCTAAATTACTTACATTGCTTAATCCAAAATTAGTAAACAACTTGTTACCTAATACATTTTCTAAAGCACCTACATCTTCACCTTCAGATCTATTTACATTAACGTTCTGAGCATCTCTATATTCACCATTTGACAATAACCTATCATCTAGGTCTTTGTTCATTTTAGACTTGACAAAGTTATTTTTTACTTCAGCCATATTTAATGTTTAATCCATTTAGACTTACCTCTAAATACTTGAGTTATTTCAGTTAATTTTAAGTTTGATAATCTTATTTTAGCGTTTCTTAATTTAGCAAATCTTTCTTGTTTGTATCTATTAACTAAGTATTCTGGGATGTTAGCTCTTGATGCTAGCATAGAATGATTAATATGAGCATATAATGCATCCTCGGCCATCTTAGGCACCTTAGAATCCATATTATAAGCTAATCCATCTGATATATATTCTATTACTATTAGCTTGTTAGCTAAATCACTAGAAAAAGTAAAACTACCTGTTCTTTCATTTATTTGGAAATAGCCATTTTGTTGAGTGTACTGAGGTTCTAAACCATATCTTTGTCCAAAGTTTAGTTTCCACCAATCATAGCTGTAAACGTTTACATTGTCTTTGTCTATTAATCCAGATATATCATTAACATCTTTAGTATTCCATCTTTTTTCAACTTCAGACTGTTGTGCTAAATTATTTTCACCATCTATATTTTGAGTTGGAACTCCATCAGTATCTTGTATCAATAGCTCAGTAGGAGATGTAGTTAGATTATTAACAGGATATATTATGTGTTGTATACCTGAATCATCTACCCAAGAGCATCTAACATAATTAACGTAATCTTGCGGTATAGCTAAACTTAAGCTAGGTGGTATAGTTAGCTCTTGAGATTTAATACTTTTTAAAGTATCATAACTGAACTCTTGTAACCCTCTTTTAGCATGAAATATAACATCGCTTCTACTAGCTCTAGGTATAAGCTTATCCATACCTACATATGCTACCATGAAGTTATTTACAATATCTTTCAAGCTTATATACTCGTAACTTCCGTAGTTGTTGTCAATAGATGATTGATCTAATTGAACTATTATAGTTTTTAAATTACCTGGAGCAGTATTAAAAGTAATAATATTATCTGTTCTATTAAAAGCAGTAGTAGGCACGTTATCTATAGTAACTGTAAAATTAGTAGAAGTAAGATCAGTATTAAAATTACAAGTAAAACTTGTTTCATTACCATCACCTATGAAAGCTTGTTGACCAGAATAATATTGTGCGTTTGTTTCGTTTAGTGACATATTTTATCTTTTAGTATTAGCTTCGGTTTGCGCAAGCTCACTAGAGGCAGCTTGAACTATTTGTGGATCTCTTATTACTACGCCAGCATATTTTAATATAGCTATAACTACTTCAGTTTGTTGAGATTCACTTATTTCAAAATTAACAGATCCAGTTGAAGGTATTATTGCTGGTGGACTAGATTGTCCAGGTTCTGCAAATATATAATTACCTAAAGTAGAATTAACAGTATAAGCCCAAACAACATCTAAAGGTTTTCTAATGTAGTTAAAAGTAACATCTGAATTAGCATGTGTAGTTGGATTAGGAAAAACAGTTAGTTTATCATTAGCATACTTAGCAACAGGAAAGTCGTTAGTTGGTTGGGTGAGAGGTGATAATTTTAATTTATTGTAACTTCTATTACTAACTATTTCTATTGGCGGAGAATTTTTACCTTTATTCCATGAAGCAGAACCAAACCTATGTAGATCATTTGGTTGAGTGTATATGTTAGTTGTGTGTGTAAGAGCGGTATCGCTTGTTTCAAAAACCTGAAACTCTTCCATTATGTGATCCATACGTGATGCGAACTCTACACTAGTCTTAGGCATACGTATATATTGATTATAGTCTTCGAAAAACTTTTCAAATATCTCTAATTGAACTTGCGTAGCTATTTTATTGAACTCATAAGGAGTTAAATAACCACGTTGCTCTTTATTAAGAATACTTAATACTGTTGTATATACGTCATTTACCTTTAATGCCATTTTTAATATTTTAAAAAAAAAGGGTGGCGTAAACCACCCTATTATATTATCACTTGTTATTTTATTTTTTTCTCAATAGATCTATAAACTTCAAGTCCTTCATCAGTTTTAAACCAAGCGGCTATTGCTGAATATGGATTTTCATCAAAAGGTACATTCATTAACTTTCTATCATTGCTAGCCCATGTGAATGTTCTATTATCACTTGAAAGTTTGATTACGTTAGATTCAGTAGCTATAATAGCAAAGTTTCTAAGTTGTACATTTTCGTCATTTGCTAAATCTATAAATAAAGATGGATTTTTTCTAGCAAAAAGTAGTAAATCTCTTTTTAATTCTTTAGAACTCATTTTACTAACTCTAGTTCCAAGTTCTACTCTTAATATAGCTTCGGCAAAATCAACGTCCATATCCATAGCTGCATTCATAGCTATTAATTCTAGTTCTAAATCTTGCACATCATCTTTTGCTTCTTCGACTCTATCGTATTCTGCAAAAATCAAATTAGCATGAGGATGTCTATGTAAGAACTCTTGTAAGTTTCTTTTTTCTTTAGGAACCATTAAATGGCCATTTTCAAAAACAATATGTTTTAAAGTAACTGAACCATTTTGTTCGTCTACAAATATGCTTTTTTGATTAGTAGCATATCTTAATTCTCTTTCATAACCCACTCTTTCGTCAAACGTTACTAAAGGATACCTAGAGTTATGTCTACTAGGTAAAGTGTAAGTTAGTGGATTTTTGTTTCCTAAAAGATAATAATTTCTATCTTTATATTCCCAAGTATCTTTTTTAGCCTCTTGCTTAGGAGCAGGAGCTTTCTTTTTCTTTGTTTCCATAATATAATATAATATAATAATTAAAAAAGACCCCGCCGAAGCGGGATCTTATTATTGTTTGCTAATTAAGCAAATGTAATACCAGATACTAAAGTTGGTAAGTCAACTTTAATAGCAGTACTTTGAGCACCACCAGCAACTTCAATAGCATCGTTGATAGCACCTCTAACTAACGCTTGTTGTTCAGCTGAAGCTGTAGCATAAGTTACAGTAACAGTGTCAAAACCAGCATTAATTGTGTCCATTTTCAATACAACAGTGGTAGCACCCGCGGTGCCAACGTGTAGTATATTGTCAGCTGGAAGTAAATCTACTTCACCAGATCCTTTATCGAATTTTAAATATCCCATTTCTTATTTTTTAAATGTTAATAATTAATTAAGCTCCTTTGAATAACACGAAGTTATTAGCAGCTTGAGTTACTAAACATCTTTCAGATAAGAAGTTTACAGTCATAGCATCTAAATCAGAAGTATAAGCTCCACCTACTGAACCAGTAATCCAGTTTTTGAATCTTCTATCTTCAGTTTCAGAAGCTCTATATCTTACGTGTAAGAAAGGACGTCTAATATTAGAACCTAACATTTGATCGTACACTGTAGAAGTTCCAGCAGGAACTAAAACACCGTCAATCTCCTTGTCTAATCCTCTTGTAGATGCATCATTTAGATATTTCCAGTCAGTTTTGTAGAAGTCATAAGAACCTCTTCTAAATCCTGAAAATCCAAAATTAAGTGCCATTTCAGCTTCGTTATCGAATAAACCATAAGAAGCAGAAGCAGTAGAAGCATAACCTCCACCTGCCATAGCAGCAATCATATCATCAAAATCAAGAGCAGTAGCTCTAGATAAGAATAACATGTTTTCTTCAATAGCACCTTGCTTGTCTAGGTTTTTAAGTATTTCATCAAAATCACCTAAAGCACCAGCGCCAGGAGCAGCAGCTCCAGCGAAGCCAGAATATATATTACCTCTATTTTCAATAGCAGCGAACATACCTTCAGAACCTTCATACCCAGCAGCACTCAAGTGAGTAGCAGCTCCGGCAGTTGTTTTAGCATCTTCACCTTCAACCATCATCATTTCAAGATAATCTTCAAAACGTAATCTAGTTTCAGATTCAGCTTTTAGATACCATAAATATCCAGATGTTCCGTCTTCAGTAGCAACTTCAACCCACCCAATTTGAGCAGTGTCAGAACCATTGATTTCGTAAGTGTCTTTAATGATTACAGGTCTGTTAGAAAACTGAGTAAAATTTGGCTCTATAGAACCTTGCATTCCATTAGTACCTTTCTTAAATTCAGCACCATAAACAAATATGTTTACGTTTTGTGTACCTACTAAACCAGCTTGCAGTGTATTACCGCCATACAAAGAACATACAATAGTAGTATCAGTTACAGATGTAACTAGCAATTTAGCAGTTACTAAACCAGTAGCTTGATCAGAAATCAATACTGTTTGGTTAGCTCTAATAGCATGCTTAGTTTGGTTTGCACCACCAAGACCTGTTCCTACCAATGAAGGTGTTATAGTAAATTGTCCTACATTTGGAGCTACAGCTACTGTAATGTTAGCAGCTAAACCTTTGTAAGCAACGTGAAGTCTATTTTGTTCAGACCAAATTACTTGATCAGAAGTCATAGGCATCTCAGCTCCTACCATTCTCAAGAAACCAGACAAAGTCCTATTTCCGTATCTTTCTACTTCAGCTTCATACAATTCAGGTAGATATTGCTGAGCAAAATCTTTTCCTGAGCCAGTATTAAACTCTAGAAAGTTTGTTTCTAATGCCATTTTCTTTTGCGCTGGCACTATTGACGCAGGGAAACTCCCTCCAGATAAACTCATTTTTTAGTTTTTAGTTTTATTTTTTATTTGTTTTAATTTTCAACTTTGAACTATCTACTCCTGAAACTGCTTTTACTTTAAATCCGTTAATAAAAATATCTTCATTGTTTTGTGGACGTGAAGCTGTTTCTATATTTTTTGATTTATTAACTACATCTTTAACAGCATCGGCTTTACCTTGCTCATAAAAATGTTTAGCTATTGTATCGGCGTTTCTAGCTGCATACATGGCTTTGTGATAACCTTCATGATCTTCTATTCTTCCATCTTTGTTTAGGAACTTCCCAACAACTTTTTCTAGGTCAGACTGTTGATCGATTACCTCGTCAGTGTTGTTTACATTGTACTTGAATTTAGTATCACCTAAGTTAAACTCAAAACCTTTGAAATCCTTAGTGAAATACTCTTTAGTAGTTTCAACAAACTGTTTATGCTTATCAGCTGCGAGCTTCTTGTTCTCGTTGTATCTATTGAAAAAGTCAGTAGCTTTTTGTTGATCTTGAGTTACGCCGGGTCTCAACTTGATTTCGTCGTAGTATTTACTCTTAGTATCTTCCAAAAAGTTTTTGGCTTTAGCAATTTCTTCTTTAAAGGCGAGTTTCTTCTTCTTTACATCTCGCTCTTCATCCAAATCTTCATCAACTTTAAAACTATCTTCCATTATAAAAGATATTTCTTCGTCGTCAAGATGTGGTTTAGTATTTTTGTAATATTCTCTTAGCAAAGTATTATCATCGATTTTAGAATAATCAGTGTTTAACCTAACATAATCGTTAATATCTCCACCTGTTTCCTCCATAAAAGAAACTAATTTTTCTATGTTTTCTGGTAATGGTTTACCTAAAACCTCTTCGTCTATTTTTGCTTCTTTATATTCCTCAACAGTTTCTTTTATTTCTTCTTGTATTTTATCCTCTTCTTTTTTTACTTCCTCAATTATAGGATTTTCTGTTAATTCTTTATCTTCTTTACTTTCTTCTTTATTCTCTGTTAAATCAATCTTTGCTATGCTAGGCTCTGGCTCTTCTTTAGCTTTGCTAAAATCTATTTTTGAAATAGGTTCTTTTTTGATTAATTTTTTAGGTTTCTTTTTTATTTTAAAGTCACCTTGAGATAATTCACCCGTAGGTGCTTCTTTTATTTCTTCTGACATAATATAATATAATAGTTAATAATTATGATAATATACCTTGTGGTATAGCATCATCTGCTTGGTCACCTGTAGAAAAATCTATAGGTGGTAAATTCAAATTTCTTTGATTTATCATTTCACTTTGTTGAGTACCCTCAATTTTAGTTCTTTTATCTTTTCTGTCTTCAATAAGCTCTTCCTTAGACATTAGCCTATCTATTTCCATTTGTTTCAATTGTCTGTCAAACTCAAACTGAGCTTGCATTAATTCTCTTTTAATTTGACCCTCTTGTCTAGCTTTATTTATGTCAAACTCAGACTTGCCTTTTTCTATTTGCAGTGTAGTCTCTGCTAGCGCTTGTTGTTTTTGCATTTCAGCCAAAGCGGATCTTTCACTAGCCTCAGCATTGGCTTGAGCTTGGGCCTGTATGTTAGCTTGAGCAGCTGCTTGATCTTGTTGAGCTTTTTTACGCCTTTTTATTTTAAGAACTTGATTAGCTAACTTTAAGTTATGCACTTGTCTTATTTCTATAGCATCTTCTAGATTTATAGATTGTGACTGAAGAGCAACTTGTATATTTTGCTCAAGTACTTGTTTCTCTTCTTCATCTGGCACCATTTCTAAATATATACCAAACTCAAATAAGTTTAGTTTATACATGTCTTCTAAAGTTCCTACGTTATAAGAGCTTATGCTAGATCTTAAAGCTTCTCTAGTTAGTGGGTATTCTAAAGCATCAGATATTCTAAGAGCTATGTTCTCGCATGTCTTGGCACTTAAATATAATGAAGCTTGAACAATGTGCTTAGTAGCGGTATTAGAATTAGCAGCAGCTAATTTTTGTAATCCAACTAATGAATTTTTATCTGGAACACTTCCATCTCTAGCTTCGTTAAGTCCGGTAACGTCTCTTATCATTTGTAAATAATATTGATAAGTTTGTATAAGACTTTGCATTTTAGCACCGCCAGAACTAGTTTGAAGCTCTTGTATTGGTACTTTACCAGAATTCATACCACCATCTTGGTTTAGTGATCTACCTAATATACTACCAGTTTGAAAATACATATTCAATGCTTCAGCTTGATTATAATTAGTACCAATACCAAGATCAACTTCGGCTAGCCCATCAACATCTAAATAAACACCATCAGGCACTGTTCTAGCTAGTACTTGTTGTAGCTTTAAATGAGTTAACTGTATC
>WLWF01001051.1_pt1 | contig 24435 bp, 26 predicted proteins | sample 6718331 | NCBI WGS metagenome assembly WLWF01 (sample SAMN12718692, study PRJNA515312) | sponge metagenome | isolation source: marine sponge | host: Mycale hentscheli | place: New Zealand: South Island, Marlborough, Capsize Point | collected 2003-05-01
GACTATTATGACGAAGATGATTATTGGGGAGAAGATGATTAAAGATTTAATTAAGAAAATATTAAGAGAATCCGACTTTGGTTGGGTTGATGAGGTACCATCTGAGGATGATAATATCGTTTACTTAGTGTTTAGTCTTAGTAAACCTAATTGGGAGTATAATGATGAGGGTGAGTTACTATATGAAGACCCTGATTGGTTATCTTGGCCATTATTCTTATATATTACTAAAAATGAATATAATAATATAACAGGTAGTGACGAATACACAACCGAAGATAATTGGGATGAATGGAATATTAATGAGGATACTGAGGGTAATGAATTATTAGAATACTTCTATGAAAAAGGTTTTGGCAGTAAACAACCATATGGTCACGATACATCTATTGATGATGAGACTGATGGTAGTTTTTCTGTAAGTAATAAACACTACTTCTGTAAACATGTCGGTAACTACCACCCTGAGATATGTGGTAGACCAACCTCTTTTTAAGAGAACTTAGAAACTCTTCCGATAGTAGTTTGTTTCTTACCTCTGAACTCTTCTTGTTTTTTAACCTCAGCTTTAAATTTCAATACAGAACCAACAGCGATAGTGTTTCCACTTACTAAGTAACGTTCGTTAATTTTACCGAATTTAGTTACACTATTATTGTTAACATCAACCATTTGGTATACATTAGTCCATCCGAATGCCCCATCAAACCCATTCACACCTACAACAGTTAACTCCATGTTAGTTTTCTCACCAACAGTACCGATGTACTCAGAAACAGGTTCTTTTTGTTTCTCAACCCATTGGAAGTAGGTGTTGATACATGGGATGATTTTAGATACATCCATGATACGGATTCTTTTCTTTTGACCGTACTCTTTAGTTCTAGCCATGAACTCTTCGTAACCTGAGAACATAGTAACCTCAACATCTTCGTACTCACCTGTTTCGTGGTTCCATTGTTCTTGAGTAACAGTTCTTCCCTCAACCTCAATAGAGTTCCAATACTTGTATACGTTCTCAACCAATTCAGAATCGATAGTGTAATCAGACTCAGTGTAAAGAACTGATTCGATTGTGTTGAATGTCGCTTTGATACCATCAGATGTAGACTCACCTTGGTTGGTTCTAACCATTTTAGTGTACTCACGTCCACCATAACCATACCCAGCTACTTCTTCTTTCCACTCGTTCTTAATGTACCCACCATCTAAATCGATTTGTGTTCCAGCCATAGAGATGATTTTGTCGATATCAACAGCTTGTAACTCAGGGTTCCATAAGTTTCTGTGGTAAGGGTTACCAAACTCATCACAACTTCTTAAGTCAGAAGTTTGGAAGTCACGGTAAGCTTGGATGATTTTGAAGAATGACTCAGGGTTAACACCTAAGAATTTTTTAACACAAGCTCCACCTACTCTCTTCCACTCACCCTCAGTGTTTTGGATAAGGAAAGACTTGTTTCTTCTTCTTCTAGTCTTACAGTGGTCACAAGTAGTGTCCTTAGCGTCGAACTCTTCAGGTAAATCGTTGTCAGGGTCAACAGGGATGATGAAACCTTCCGTGTGACCGATAATACCTTTAAGTTCCCAACCACCCTCAAAACACAATGACTGACCTAATTCAAAAGATACATCAAACACGTCAACAATCACAGGTTTATATACAGGAGATGATTGTGAACCATCTTCACTAGTAATATATCCTGAAATTGCATGGAAAGTTTCACCATAGACCTCACCTATGTGAACTTTTGGTTCTTGTACCTTTAATCGTTTAGATAACTTCATCAATTTTACGACTTGCTTGTCGAATTCTTTTCTTGAGTCTGCTTTGATTCCTTTTACTACGATTACTTGGTCTGACATATAATTTCTTTTTTGAGGTTGAACTTGATTACAAATATAAGGTACTCTATTGGACTTTCCAAATATTTATTACTATGAAGAACGTCTTTTTATCGAGAAACATATTAAAATTGATTTTAACATAAGATGAAGAATTTAATCCGTAAAATATTAAAAGAGTCCGAGTTCGACTGGACAGATGAAGCTAATGTGTCTTGGTCCACTTATTATGGTGAGATACTTAATGACTTAAGAGGATTACCTTCTAGAATAGATGACGTTGATATGAACGTACTTCTACCAATATATTATAAATTAGATGTCTTAACGAGAGAAGTTAAGAATGGTTCTAACTTGAGGGACACTTCAATTGTTGATGAGATACATGGGGGTGTTAACTACATAATCAATATGATTAACGGTACTTCAATGAAACATCAAGCTCAATACTCTAAGGTTAAAGACCATTTGTTAGGTGATATAACTGAACTAACAAGGCATTTGAAACTTCTTGGTGAATCTGAATTTGATTGGGTGAGTGATGAAGGTATTGAAGCTTCACCAAACTATAAAGGACACCCACAAGGTGTTGTTCATTTAAGAAGTCATTCTGAAATTACCGAGTTCTTTGATTTAATTAAAAACTATGGTGATGGTTTCTTAGGTAAGAGTAATAGAGATGAAGAAGTTACTAGACGTGATTTCCATGGTGCCTTTGATGAGATGATGGATAGATATGAATCACCTGAATGGGATGGTTATGATGATTGGGTTCCAGCTATATCAGCTTCATTCTTTATAAGTAAATATGACCCAACCAAATATGATACGGGTTATTGGGATTATGATGTACAAGAAGATTCTGTTGAAGATTGGTTAGTGAATCAAGGTTGTGAGGAAGAAGTTATCGATTGTGATAATTGGAAGGTCTACACTGACATCTCACAAGTTAGGTCTTTATTGGGTGAGAAACTTACAGAGTCTATGGATTGGGCTGTGGAGATTAAACCTGAGATTAACTTTAGGAATTTAGAAGACCAACCATTCATCATTGAGTGGAAAGATGGTCGAGTAGTTGATAGGGGTTGGAGAATTGGTAAGGTAATTAATAAGAATGGTAGAGAGTATATCCTAATTAAAGGTAACAAAAATGAACCATGGACTAGATGGAAGTTAATTCTAGCTTTTCAAGGTAAGATGAAGAAATATAAGTTCAAATTTAAGGACGATGAAATCCAAAGAAATTGGACTATTAATGAATCAAATGATTTTGAATGGGTTAGTGATACAATGGACTACATCTCCAAGGAGGAATTTATAAATTGTGACGTTTGTGACGGTGATTATATCAAAGTACACGATAATGGTGGTAACGAAGTACCTGAAGGTATTTACGAATTATATAGAAATAATTTCAACACAACAAGAGATAAAATATTACACTTAGTAGGTCCAATGAATCATCCAACAGAACGGGTTGATGATTGGGTAATTTATCTTAATGACTTTAATGATTATAGATATACTAAAGAATCAAACCCAAATGGGGATTAACTATTGATTAACCCCATTATAGATTCGATTGAAATGGTATGAACATTTAGTTCTCTGAAGAATACCATTCTATAATCACCTTTGATTGGGAATAGTGTGATTACTACATCAACCCTCATTTTCCCTATTCTAGTATATTGTACCCAAATTCTTCTAAATCTATCAGAATGGGTATCATTCATACTAGACTGTGCTCTAACGAACATGGTCGATAAATCTGAATCTGATACTTTACTTCTACTAGCCATTGTTATTAAAATTAGTACCCCCGGCGGGCCTCGAACCCGCTACCCTCCCGTTAAAAGCGGGATGCCCGTCCACATGAGCTTCGAAGGCGTAGTTAATATTATTTGTCCCCCTGAACGGTACCGACCCGTTTTACACCGTTTAAAAGACGGTTGCTTCACCTTAAAGCTTCAGAGGGTTGTTAAACCCATTTGTTGTTCCCCTACACGGTACCGACCCGTGTTCCTCTGATTAAGAGTCAGATGCATCACCTTAATGCTTTAGGGGAATAAAAAAGGGGGACTAAGTACAATTGACTTAGTCCCCCTTCAGGTATGGTTGTAATCTTGTTACTTCCAATCAGTCAATCGAATTCCACGACCAACCAATCGGTTAGCCTAGTTACTGTTTATTTTCTAAATTTACTTTCATTCTATTTAATACTTTTTCTACTAATTTATCTCTTCTAATTCTACGGATATTGTTTAACCTATTCTTCGCTTCTGCCTTTCTTAGGTCGTACTCAAATATCATTGTCTCTATTTCTTTATTCACTGCCATACTCATTTCCTATTAAATACCTATTTAGTTCGACAAAACTACTATTAATTTCCATTAAGTCAAACTTTTTTTTATTTAATATCCATTTTCAAGTTTCCACTCATCATGCATCATTTCTATTGTTGCGTATGGTGACCCCATTCCTTCTTCAATCCTCTCAAAGCCATTCTCTTCGGTAATCATAGACTCGTCTGCCTTTATACCACCTGTCGTCTTTTTTCCATACGAACCCGTTACTTTCTTAGTAGCTGGGTCTATGTCTCCCCAAAATGTCTTATGACCTCTTGGTTCAATGTACTCGACAAAGTACTCCTTACCTGTCTCAGGGAAATACACGACTTCCCGTCCTGTTTCATCTCTGTTCACAAGGAACTCTTTTCTACTAATTGTTTTCATAACATTTATTTTTTGAGGTCGTGGAGGGAATCGAACCCCCGTAAGTTACGTTGCAAATAACCACCTAATGCCATTCGGACACACGACCTTATTGATAGAGATTAACTATATGAGTGTTTTTTTCAGTTTGCAATTGATGTAACTCATATTACCGCTTCTATCATTGTGGAGGTCACGGGTATCGAACCCGTCTCACTCTGATTGCAAATCAAAGTCGCCTTGCCTTGGTTCATGCACCCCCATTATAATCTTGAGCGAAATGTGGGAATCGAACCCCGTCCCTACGTTGGAAGCGTAGTGCTTTAAGCCATTAAGCTACATCTCGCGTTTGCGGTCCACAAGGGTATCTATCCCTTAATTTTACCTGAGTGACAGTCAGGTTCCCCCTACAGAGGGCCCAATGGACCAAGTTAAACATGCTAGGGGGTTACCTAGACTTACTGTTCTTTTGGCGGTTCATACGGGATTCGAACCCGTGTCCTTCCGCGTGACAGGCGGACATCCTAAACCACTAGACCAATGAACCGTGGCAGTCACGTTTTGATTTTAAAAGAGAACGTTCCTGCGGAAACTCTTTTTGTCGAGAGGGTGGGATTCGAACCCACGTACTTACGGTCCCAAACCGTACGAGATAAACCTGACTCCTCTACCCCTCGTTGTGTGTCCCGTTACTCGTTAACAAGCCGTGGTATTACGGGACCGATATTACTCCACATTCTGTCTGATGAGGTGGATTCGAACCACCGTGCTCTTACGTCCAAGGTAAGCGAGATAAACCTGACTCCTCTACCACCAGTTATGTTATTTTATACTGTTCAGCCATTATGACACCTTTAGTTTGGTTGTTCTTTGGTTTTACTAGTCTTAAACTCACTTCAGTACTATTCTCAAAATCGTTAGGATTCATCAAATAAATTTCTTCAGTTTCAGAGTCATATATACTCATTAAATCCACTGTCTCTTTATATGAAACACCACTGTTACTATGTAACCTAAATCGAAGTGCTCCTTTATCGGATTTTATATGTTTCACTTGTACCTTATTAAGTGTCCCATCAATATCCACAATCAAATCATATGGTGCGTCATCACCAAACGGGTATGATACATACCAACCTTTTTCTAAAAACTTAGCTCCAACTCTCATTTCAGCTAAATCACCTTTCATATTTGTCTTTCCCATATTAATAAATAGTCCAGACCTTCGGAAAGGGTTGTTGTTACTCTCGTACCTTGAGCGAAAAATGGGATTTGAACCCACGACCCCCTATTTGGTAAACAGGTGCTCTGACCAACTGAGCTATTTTCGCGTTTATTGTTGAGATTAACAGTTAGAGTGTTTTTTCGCGTGATAACCCCTTCACTATCCCCACAGTTTCTTTCCTTGTGTAGGGAGAGGGATTCGAACCCCCGACTCGTCTTGGAAATAGATGTAACTCTTATACCTCCGCTTCAACAATATTTGTGGGACCTAGTGGACTCGAACCACTCCTCCGAAGAGACCGATTTTACAGACCGGCTACCATATCCGAAATGGCTTTTAGTTCCCAATTTTTGACACATAAAAAAACCCCTCGACTTTATTCTGTCGAGGGGTTTAGTTTAAAAATTAAATATCTATCAATAGTTAACTCACAAACGTGTCTCGACAATCACAGCTATCATAGCCACAATCACATCCTTTCGCTTTCGCGTCAGTCGGTTTATATGTCGGTTTGTTAGTTTTCATTTTTTCTTATTTTTTATTGTTCTTGTTTATAAATACACTACAAATATAGTAAAAGTTTCCGTTTAGTCAACAAAAATTTTCAATTTTCTTTCATTTGTGTTTTCATTGACCTCAATATATATTTGGTATTTCTGTGGATAATCCACCTTTTTACCGTTAAAATCAATGAAGTAGACATCTCTACCGATTGTTCTATCTATAGTTAATTCCTTCTGATTAAATTTATTAAAAATTGGTTTTCTGCTGAATACCAAATCATAATCATTAGTGTAACCGTTAAATCCTGTTACGTAAAAACCATCTGATAAGTTATGGTAAGTATCGTTTATTTTTTCGTAAAGGTAAACATGGTAACCATTTAAAGTATTTTCAGTTATGGTTAGTTCACCATCACCCTTAGTCCATAAAGGTATTGTTACTCTTGGTAATGATTGTCTAGTATCTATTGAATATTTAACATCATCTTCATCTGATGTATATAGACTCCTCTCACCAAACATGATAGCGTCCATATCGTAATCAAAATTCTTACTACCGTTCTGTAATCTAACAACAATATCATCATCACCAAACTCAAACCTCACAAAGTTAATAGGTCCACCCATCTTATATAGGGGTTCTGAATCATCTAACATAATAGACTTAGGGGCTGACAAGGCTGGTGTAACACCAAATGTTTGAATCCAAAATGCTTCACCACTAGATATTTTATTATCCATACCACCTGTACCTATCCCACTTATATAAGAACCATAATTACCATTACAATTACTCCAAGTGTAGATGGCGTTAGCTACATTAGTCTTTACCCAATTACCATTATCCCAATCAATAGTACCAGGGAATGGATTACCCACCAAGTTCCAACCATCGTTTGCTGGTACACCTGTTGTGGAATATGTGATAGGGAAATTAACTGTATTAGAAAGGCCTACGTTGAGTGATATTGTTTTAGTGAATGGACTATCATAATGCATAATACCTAAACCTTGTTGTACTGACTGTACTCCTGAGGTGTAACTAGTCCAACCCTCATTCAATAGACCTAATACCGTTTCATCAAACCAATAAGTGTTGTACCACCAACTGAATGTGTAGAACAAATCTATATCTGATAATGTAGCTGTTGTGGGGAACCCGTACATACTCCATCCTGTACATGTTTTATCCACATACTTATTCCAAGTGAACGTACCACTAATACCACCTGTACATTTACCTATTCGACCATCATATGTTCCATCATTAACTAGTATTAGGTTACCTGTGGCAACATTTAACTGTCCTGATGGTACGTTGACTAAGTTTTTGATGTACGTGTTGTTAGAGACACTACCACCCCTAACAGATAGGTTCCAAAAGTATGTATCATTACCTGATATTGAACCGTTTTGTCTTATCTCCACGGTACCTGAGTTGTCTGTGTATGTTCCGTTGTTCGTGAAGTTAACTGATTGTAAGAGATAACCGTTGTTGGTTAATGTCCCATTGATTGTGATGTTCTTCGTTGACCCGGCTTGGTCTAAAGATACATTGTGATTGATTGTCGTGTTGTTGTTTGACCTAGGAACCCCATTACTCCAAATCGTGGGATTCGACCAATTACCATCCATAATAGTTTGTGTCGTTGGTGGGCCACCTTGTGAAAAAACCAACGAACAGATGAATAATAATGGTATTAGAATTAATCTCCTCATACTAATAAATATAAACAAAAAACCCCTCACGTCAAGTAAGGGGTTCCTATTTTTTTAAATCTATTTTAATTGGTTAAACTATGTTACAACATAAGTAAAAGTATTTACAATAACAAATAAAAAATCCCACCGAAGTGGGATTAGTTTTTAAGAGGATTTTAACTTGGACTCAAGAACATCAATCTCCTTAGAGATTCTCTTCTTATCCTTTTCTGTAAGTGAAACTGTTTTACCAGTTTTCTTTTCAGCTTTGGTACCTGACTCCAATTGAGCTTCAAGTCTTACGAGGGCTCCTAACCTTCTTGACCTTTGTCCATTCTTCATAGTCTGAATTTTAAGGGTTAAACAATAAATTACTTCTTGGTATTATTCTTTCCACACTTTTTACAACTACTACTTTTAGGTTTCTTCTCACCTGTTTTCTTAGTATTAATGTATTTCTTTACGGATAAATAACTTGATGTAAGTATACCCCCAATAAATGAGAATGACAATACCTTATGGTCAAAACTACCACTAAATACATCAGTAATACTTACAAACAAAGATGACACTATCCATATTAAAAGACATATGATGAATATAACACCTATAGCGTTTTTTGATAACATCTTTGTTATTTTATTTAAACCACCTTCTTCGTAATTTTCAGGTATTTTAATTTCTTTACTCATAATTTACGTAATTAATATTGCTCTATCTATAGATAGGTTAAGTCCAATTATTGGGTCCATTTCATCCATCTCTTGGTGAAATCTAGTTTCAGTAATCATACACCCACTTAATACCCATTTTTCCACCACTATACCTGTTGGGTCTATCATTTCTACCTCTACATCTTTCTTATAACCAGCAGCGTAACCTTGTCTACCTGTTACGGTCTGAGAATATGCTCTCATCCATTCCATTAATTTCTCCTCACTACCATCACCGATGCAATCCCTAATTTCTAGATACACATCATCCCATCTCATTCTACCAGCTGTCCAAGTACTTGTGGACATAAATGGTATTTCGTGTCTATCCTGTCTTTGAGTTGGTCTAGCGAATGTAGTCCAAAATTCAGCGATACCGTTTTCAAACGCTACACGTAATAACCACCGACTTTGCATTTGTGGTTCTTCGGACGCAAGACGAGGTATAAATATGTTACCATCCCTTCCTTTCTTTGGTGGTACGATTTCTAACTTCTTAAGCTTAGCTTTAGTTATAAATTCTATATCGGGTTTTTCCCTCTTATTGCTCCTAAATAGCTCCATAGCTTAAAATATAGGGAAAGCGGGAAACTTGTAAACTTAATAAGGGAATTTTAATGTAGATTCATCCCAAATGTCATCTTTCTTCTTTTGATTACACTTGTGACAACAGACTTTTAGGTTGTCATAATCCTTAGCTAACTCAGGATAAGTAGCTCTTGGTAGGAAGTGGTCAGTTGTAGCCATATCATTATAATCCTTGACTTTGTCATACTTCCAATGGTAAAGTCTTAAACCCTCTTTACCACAGTACTCACAGTGTAGTTCACCGTGTGTCTTAATAATATGTTGTAGGAACTTTGTGTTGAATAACATTTGTTTGAACTTCTGTGCTTTCTTGTTATTCTTTGGTACGGGGTCCTTTTCTCGATAATACTCCTTCAGTAAGATATAGTCAGCTAAACTACCTGACCTAGGTGTGTCGATAATAATGTGCTGAACCTTAACGTGATTCGTAATCCTTGTGATGATTTTTCTTACCATATCCCCAAATATAGACAAAAAATACCAGTTTTACAAACTTAACTTTATGGTAACACAAAGATAATATGGTATGGGTGTCATAGTTCTTATTTATTAGTAAAATTGAGATATGAAAATTAAAAAATTAATAACATTTATAACACTAGGTGTTGTACTGTTTACAAGTTGTAAAAAAGAACCAATTCTTGAACCAATTAAGAATTATACTATAGAGACCGTTGAACTTAATGGTATTCTATACAATAAGTTGTCAGGTACGGTTGATGAAACTATAACTTTAACCAATGATATCGATTGGATTCTGTCGGGTGGGGTTTTAGTATCAAACGGAGCTACACTAAATATAGATGCTGGGACTAAGATTGTTGCTGATGAATCAACGACAGCTTTCTTATCGATTCAACAAGGGTCAAAGATTAACGCTGAAGGGACATCAATAAATCCAATAGTATTTACGTCACCAAGTGAGGTACCAGGTTCATGGGGTGGAATCATTATTAATGGTTACGCAACTATCAATACAGGTGTTACAGCTGAAGGTGAAGGTGGTACAGGAACTTATGGTGGTACTAACGATTTCGATAACTCAGGTACTATTATGTATGTGAGGGTGGAATACGCTGGAAAAATATTAGGTACCGATAATGAGTTAAATGGGTTTTCATTTAATGGTGTAGGTAATGGAACAACAGTGGACTACATCGAAGCTTATAAGGGTGCTGACGATGGTATTGAATTCTTCGGAGGAACTGTTAACGTATCCCACGCTGTATCTATCGATAATGGTGATGATTCATTTGATTGGACTCACGGATGGAGAGGGACAGGTACGTATTGGTACGCTGAACAACTAACACAAGGTGATAGAGGTGTTGAAGCTGATAATAACGGTGATGATAATACAGCAACACCATACTCAAACCCAACACTATCTAATGTAACTTTAATCGGTTTCAATGATGATGGTTTGAACACAGGTATGAGATTAAGAGAAGGTACTAAGGGTACTATTTCAAATGTACTTGTTTATGGTTTCCCTAAGTATGGTATCAGAGTATCAGAACAGACTACTTTAAACAATGTAACAAACAATGAGTTAATACTTAACAACTCAAACTTATATAATAATGGAACGGATTTCAAAGATTGTGATTCGTTTATAACTACAAATAATGGTACATCTACAGGTTCAGGAACCGATTGGATGTCTTCTTGGACTAAGTAATATGAAAAATTTAATAACAATTTTATTCCTACTAACGTCTTTAGTAGGGTTCTCTCAGATAAGTGGTACGGTAATAGACCAAACAGGTGACACACTACCATTCGTAAACATAAAGTCGGTTGAACATAATATAGGTACCACAACAGATTTTGATGGTAAATTTACCATTAACGTTCCATTGGGTAGTAAACTTGTATTTAGTTTTATTAGTTTTAGAACAGATACATTAGTAGCAACACCAAATATGGATGTTATTTTACATGACCGTACACTTGAATTAGGTATGGTGACAATATCTGTTGATAAAATTGTTGGTAGTGAGACGGGATTAGTTATTGAAAAGAAAGAGTCAGATGAAGTGGAGTCGTCAATCGGTAAAACAGAACTAACTCAAACGACCATATCTAACGCTGAAGATGGGGTTAAGAAGATTACAGGTGTAACCATCAATAATAACAAGGTTAATGTTAGGGGTTTAGATGATAGGTACAACCAAGTAACCGTAAACAAATTCCCAATTCCATCTAATAACACGGACCAAAAGAATATCGACCTTGGTTTAATCCCTAGAAGTTTCATTGGTAGTATGAAGGTTAGAAAGACCTATACACCTAATCAATGGTCTAATATTGGTGGGGCACAAATCGACATCAACACTAATAACATCGAGAAAGGTTTAAAGATTGGTTATACAGGTGGATATAACTTTAATAATACCGATGCTTTAAACAACAGATTCAATTTTAGTTATGGTAAAAAGTATAACAAATTCTCATACCAAATTATTGGTAGGTACACTTTATCTAACACATATAATGAGGGGTTTACTAAACTTATCGATAAACAAGGGAACATTAAGTTAAACTATGATGTAACTAATGACCTAAAAAGACAAGATATCTTTGGTTCAGCTTTATTACAATATAACCATAAGAACCTAAGACTTAAGTCAGTTTCAATGTTCGTTAATTCACAAAAGACATTGTCTACCACTACTGATGGTTTACACTTCGATTATACACCTGACATTTATACAACAAGAGTAACACCTACTAATGAGAACCTATTCCTACAACAATTCATTGCTGAACATGAAAAAGGTAAATTAAAGACTCACGTTGATGTGTCCTATTCATTAGTGTCTAGTGGTGAAGACAATAGAAACCAATTCGTTTATTTAGGTGAAGGTGGTGACTACAGGTTCAATAACATTGATAAATTAGATAACCACCACTTCTATAGTCAAAATTTAGAACATAGATACGGTTCATCTGTGTTTATGAAGTACAACACTAAGAAAGTTAACTTAGAGTTTGGTTACAACTTCATGGGGACTAATAATACTTTCGATTACCAACAACAATATTATAACCTATATGGATTGGGTAGTACAACAATAGACCCTAATAACCCATACGATTACATCAATAATGATAACCACTCACTATTGGATTTATCTAACCCGTCTTCACTTGTTGAGGGACAGACATTAATCCATGGTGTGTATAATGTTACAAAGATTAAATTTAAGAAGGTTAACATTACGGCTGGTATAAGATTTGAGAACTCTTATCAAGGTATCTTCTATAGGGACCAAATACAACCGAGTATTGAGAGGAGTGAGATAGTTGACAGTTACGAGTTCTTACCGTCATTGTCTATGAAGTATAAGATTAATAAGAAGAACCAACTTAAGGTATCTACTTCTAGAACAACAATAAGACCTAGATTTAGAGAGTTAACACCATTCCTTTATACTGAGATGTTTGCTGGTAGTAAGATACAAGGTAACCCTGAACTTATTAACTCATCTGTTTATAATGGTGATTTATCTTATGAGATATACCCATCAAGAGGACAAGTTATTACATTCACAGGTTTCGGTAAATACATTATCAACCCTATTGAGAGAGTTAACGTAGCTACAGCTAGTGGTAGACTTGAGACATACCAAAATGGTGATATGGCTTATGTAGTTGGTGGTGAGATTGAAACTAAACTTAAGATTAAGAAATTCACGGTTGATTATAACTTAACGGTTATGTATTCACAAATTAGTTTATCAGATGACGGTGAGGTTTCAACTATTGTTACAAACCCACAAAGAGAACTACAAGGTTCAACACCTATATTATCTAACTTAGATGTATTCTACACTATAGATAAACATAATGTTGGTGTTGTTTATAACTACACAGGTAAGAAGTTATTCTCAGCTGGTATACAAGGTATTGGTGATGTTTATCAAACAAATAGACATCAACTTAACTTAGTATATAAGTACAAGAAAGATAAACTATCATTACAGGCAGGTATTAATAATATCCTTAACTCACCATTCGAATTGACACAAGGGTCAGATGATGGGGTTAAAGATGTTAATTACTTTACTACAGGTGTTGGTGTATCGGTGGGTGTTAACTATTCGTTTTAATCACCCTACATCATCTTCTTAGATTCCTGTTCCATTACACTATCTGATGTTTTTCTAAATAGACTAACCCATTTATGAATCGTCATAACGATTGGTTCAACGAATACTTGGATTACTACATATGAATGTAGGATAGATACGAACTTATCGATAGCCATTGTGACTGTGATATCGTGTTCTATAATTACAGGGACATATCTTAACATCTCCATAATGGCGAGAATACCACCGATTAACCATACGGCTTTACTGATACCCTTCTTTCTAATAGGGCTGAATATCTCTACTATCCATCTTAGATTTTTACTATGGTATAGACCATAACAAATCATTATATGAAGGACCATATACTCATAGTCCAAATTTTGGAACCATTCAAAAACTGTGTCTGTTACTAATTCTGGTGTCAAAATCATCTCATGTTTTCTTTCGTCGTTGTTATATTTATTAGAAAACACTTACCTATAAATATGAGAGATTTAATTAAAAAAGTACTATTAGAGAATATTACGAGAGTTCATGGTCATGGAATACCTAATGGTTGGGTAGATGGTAATACTAGAGAGTTCTTCGAAACCGATGGTGTTAAATATAGGGTTATATTCCCTTGGAACCATGAACGTAATGGTGGTATTCAAATGCAAGTAGTTCCTTACGATAATGAAGATAGAGCCTACCATGAGGAAATGGAAGCAGCTGAATATAACGATGTTTTCTATAGAACAAACAAAAATATATTGTGGGCTGATGAACCAGGGAATAGAGTATATAACTCTTTAAGTGGGTATCTAGGTCGTGACCATGATTGGCACGTTCGTAAAAAAGAACATGATGAAAAAGGTTTCACCATATACGCTTCAATGAATATATTCGAATTAGTTGAGGATTTCCTTAATATTATTGATGACGGTTTCCCAATGTAATGAAAAATCTAATACGTAAAATATTAAAAGAGTCTGAATTTGATTGGGCTGAAGAAACACCTTCATTCAGTCTACCTAGAGACAAACATTGGATTATCTTAATCGATAATAATGATGAACTACTTCAGGCTGAAAAGTTTGTACGTAATGAGTATGATTATAGTAATGGTGGTTCAATGTTTTATGATGAAGATGGTCGTGGTGGTGGTTTAACCGCTATTGAACATGACCCTGAAGAAGGTAGAACTGTTGATTGGTTGTATGACGGTAGGTTTGCCCCACATGAATACTATTATACTGAATATCCTGACGCTTCAATCTATAAGTGGTCGGACATCCAAAAAGAAATTTAGAACCCCCAGAAGGAATCGAACCCTCACCCTACAGGCCGTAACTGTAAATTCTATCCATTAAACTATGGAGGCTTATTTGTGGACCCTAACGGAATCGAACCGATACTCTCATCGTTATGAGCGATTTGCTTTAACCTAATTAAGCTAAAGGTCCTTTGTAGACATGGAGGGAGTCGAGCCCTCTTAACTAAGATATAAGCTTAGCGTAATAACCCTTATACGACATGTCCATTCAGTAGAGGGTATGGGATTTGAACCCATGCGTCCTTTAACAGACCTAATAACTTTCCAAGCTATCCTCTTAAGCCACTTGAGTAACCCTCTATTCTTGCGGAGAAGGTGGGTACCGACCCCACTCATCCTTTCGGACCTATTTGTTTAGCAAACAAACCTCTTTACCTATTGAGTACTTCTCCAATTGAATACCTACACCTTTACTTTCACGAGGACTTGCATCTCTTCTTCAACATTTCTGTTTTAGGACCCCATAGGTATTCTTTGCACACCCCCAAGGAATCGAACCCCGTCCCATGGTTGGACCCACGCGGTAGGAGACCATCTCCTAGGGTGTGTTTGCACGCCTCGTAGGATTCGAACCCACAACTACTAGGTTTGGAAGCTAGTACCCTTCCCAGAGGGTCTGAGACGCGTTTTGCACGGATACAAGGATTCGAACCCTGAACTGCGGTTTTGGAGACCGTAATGATACCATTTCACCATATCCGTGTTTGTAGTCAAGGAGGGACTCGAACCCCCGACTCCTTCCGTATCAGGGAAGTGCTCTAACCAACTGAGCTACGTGACTATTTGTCTTGACGGTAGGATTTGAACCTACGTTGTGTTTCCACCTACCTTATCAGGGTAGTCTCTGTGACCGCTCGAGTACATCAAGTTATTGCGACCCATGTAGGGCTCGAACCTACGACCTTCACCTTAACAGGGTGTTGCTCTACCAACTGAGCTAATGAGTCTTATTGCTCCTTGGGTGAATTACGATATCACGGCCTTTCGATTAACAGTCGAGTGCTCTGCCTCTGAGCTACCAAGGAATATGTTGGATAGATAGAATTACACTTATTGTGATTTCATCTATCCAATTGCTGACAGGGAGGGACTCGAACCCACATCATCTCGGTTAACAGCCGAAAGTTTTATCCTATTTAGTACTACCTGTCAAAGTAGCGGAAGAAGGAGGAACCGACCCCCACACGTTTCCGTGGCCGTGGTTTCAAATCACGTCGCGTCTCCATGACACTGCTTCATCTTCCATTTGGGTGACCAACGGGACTCGAACCCGCCCTAACAGAACCACAACCTGTCGTGCTTATCCACTGACACTATGGCCACCATATTATTTGGGTGTATGAAGGGACTCGAACCCTCGACCTTCCGAACCACAATCGGACGCTACCTGCCATCTGAGCTACACACACCATATTTTATTCGTCTTCTTCAAGGGTGACAAATATTACCATTCTCCCTTTTTCTTTGTTGAAAAGAAGTTCACCATCGTATCCTTCGTTTTCAGCTTTCATTTTATACTCATCAACAACCTCATCAAAATTGTCTTCAAAATATGTCAGTTTTTCACTCCCTAATTTTCTTACTACTCTTCCATCCATATTATTAGTTTTTAGACATAAAAAAACCCCACTTCTGTTTGAAGTAGGGTCCCTATTAATCTCTATATGTTATTAGACTTATCTAATGACAGAATTGGATTTGACATACCCTACCTCGTTCGTAATCGAATTACGATTGATACTGATTGATATGTGATGCCAATTTGTCATTGTTTCTAATTTTTTTCTTGTTCTTGTTTATAAATACACTACAAATATAGTTAAAATCTGTTTCGTGTCAAGTAATTTTTTAAATTTTTTTGTTTTTGGTCTTTTCACCCTCTTTAAGTGAGTTTATTGTATCTCTTAAAGTTGCCGCTTCTTTATAACCTTCAGGTGTATCCTCTTCCAAAGCTTCAGCTAATTTGTTCTCCAACAACTCAATAACATATTCAGTTGGTAGTTCTCCATCATCCATTTGATTACGTCTCTTTTCACTGTGGTAAAACTCCTCAGGGGTAAAAGACCTAGAGAATGAACTGATGTGTGTCTCACCATCTTCTGAAGTCCAACTCTGACCTTGCCACCCATCCTCATTAAAGGATGTAAAATCTAAACCTTTAAAGAATGAATCTTTATCAGGGTTAAATGATGAAGACATACCTGAGAATGGGTCATTAAAAGGATTACTATTCAATCCCCATAATAGTTTCATAATACCTTCGTAATCTCTTTGGTACCCACCTATGATTCCCATGAATCTTTTTCTAAAATCGTCATCTTGCATTCTTTCTCTGAATAGTCTATTTAACTCCTCTCTATCGAAGTTTCTAAACTCATCAAATTCATCTTTGTTGAAATCGTCGTCCATAATCGTGTTTATTAATAAATATCTATAATTCGACCAATAAAGTCAAGCATGTAAATGGGGTTTAAGAATTAACCTAAACCCCATTAATTTTCATGCCTTGATAAACCTAACAGATTGTCTTTCACCGTGTGTTACGGGGTTACTGGTTTGTTTATCGGTACCTAGGACACTCTGTGCCTGTTAACCCTTATTCCCTTTAAGGCAATTGGAACTTACTAGTCATCCACGTTACCACCTGGACCAGGTAAGAGTTTGAACCCTACCCCTTTGTAATATTCCTTTAAACTTTCGTTACTCTCAGCTAATTCCGCGTAACCATCTGCCTTTTTATAGGCTTCGTACTCATCTTTAGCTGAAACGTAAAATTGTAGACCTTCACCACTCGTAAGCGTGATTTCTACCAACCATACCTTTAATGGTTGCTTTTCGTTTTTCTTCTTGGTTTTCTCCATTTTCATAACTTAACAATGTTAAGCTACGAAGTATTTAAATCATTTTTCATATTGTGCAAAATAAAAGGAATGGTCGTAAAACCATCCCATTGTTAGTAGCGGGTGACAGATTCGAACTGCCGTTCCTTGGGTTATGAGCCCAATGAGATACCACTTCTCCAACCCGCGTTTGTATATGAGGAAGGACTCGAACCTTCACGACCTACTTTATTCGGTCATACTCTTCCTTGGTGTTTCGGTTTTTATATACTATTCTTTATATCTCATTTTAGTATATTTCCTTGTCTATTAATTATTCATATTTAATTGTATTCTTCGTTGTACAACTATTTAAGAAGTCCTTGATAGGGAAACCCTGTTGGGAATATTTCATCCAGTATCAACAGAGTCAGAGTATCACCTCACATCCGTTGTTTTACCATAATCTTCTCAGTCATCTGCGTAATCCGCTATAGTCAAACTTTAATTCATGTGGATTTGTGAATCACCATTTCTGAGTACGCGTCTACCATATCCGAAGATATTTCTTTCCGCCACTCACATATTTCAAAGAACAAAACAAGTCGGGTGTGTTACCTTACATTCACACATCTCTCGGTTTATTCACCGAGGTTCTTTCATTGAACTAACCCGTTGTTTTATAGTGTTAGACAAATATAGGTATTAAACCCATTCTGTCAAGTAATTTTTTTACTTTATGGGGTAAAGTTTTTCTCTACCCCAGCACAGACCCGTTGATGGTTACTTAAGTCCGTGTCTTACCACATGTCCCAAGGGACTTGTTTTTTCTCGATTGGTAAGTCCATTCCATCGAAGTTTTCGGTTCTCATGGCTTTTCTTACTTCTCTTTTTTCTTTAGCTCTAAAAGACCTGTTTCTAACTTGTTGGTAACCTTTAGCGGACTTGTGTCCTTTCCACCAACTTCTGTGGTCTTTTAATCTACTGATTTCATCTCTTAGTTCAGCGTCTTCTTGTTCTAAAACCTCATCCATTACTTTATATTCAGTAACCCAATGTTTCTCTTTCTTCATGACTAACATCCACTCAGGGATTGTAAATCTGTAGTATCGTTTAACACCGTTCCACCATTGTCTATCCTCAGAAGGGTCATAAACAAACCATTCTTGAACCCAAGAATAGTATCTGTCATAAGTCTCTTCATCGACTTTAGTAAAGTATGGTTTATGGTCGTGATATTTTCTATCACCCCTAGACCAAGTTTTGAAGTCCTTAGTTGGTGAGAAGATGGTTCTTCCAAAGTATTCGATTAGACCACTTAGTCTTTCACCGTCTTCACTTCGGGCAATATCATCTCTCAAGACCCAATATCCATCCCATCCTTTGAGATAGGGTGTTTCAAGTTTCTCGTAACCTAACTTTCTTTGAGCTTCTGTGATTTCGTCTCTTCTTTTTTCAAGACGAATAATCTTCTTAAAGTTTTTGTGTTTACTGTTCATATGTTTAGTTTTTTACTTAAATCCTAAACATACGAACCCCCTTTCCAAATTTTATCATTACTAATTATTTTAATATAAATATTTTAATTAAAGGGGTAAACTAACCCCTTTAGCGTTTTTCAACGATACATGACCATCAATATGTTCCCTACCCGCTTTTCTAGCCTCTTTAAGATTAGTGTAAGTCATTGTAACGGTCTTGGATTTACCACCAAGATTAGCTTTATATTTTAATGTGTATAATTTCTTCATAGTACCGAAGGAAGGACTCGAACCCCCACGACCTACTTGATTTGTTGTGCCTTTAATACGTTAATTAAAACCTTCTTTCACTATCAAATCATTTTCAGTCACTTCCTCGACGATTTATTTGAGAGGTGGGACTCGAACCCACAATCTTCGGGATATACGCCCGATGAGTTTACCATTACTCTACAATCAATTCGTACATGTGGGTTTCGGCCCACTTCTTCTCCACCAAAGGAGATGTGTTATACAGATACACCAATGTACTGATTCGTCATGTTGAAGAAGCGTGTCTACCACTTTCACCACTTCGGCATGTTGTAGTCAATATTGTTCGGTCACAAATATAATCTTATCCATGGTTGATTATACACCCCTCAGTATTTTGACTACCTTTACTGGTCTTTTAAATGTTGTCGTAAACAGTAAGACCTCTTGGACACCCTGCAGGGATATCAGCCCAATCATTGTCAGAACCTCTTGGAATCGACATGACTACGACTCTCCCCTTGCTTGTGTGATTCTTCTGCTTACTAAAGTACGGGAAGAAGGAATCGAACCTTCAAAGACTACTTTTTCGAATAAATTCTACTTTTCGCCCACTATCCAAAGAATAGCGTGTTTACCAATTTCACCATTCCCGTATATATTTTTGTACCGATGGAAGGACTCGAACCCCCACGACCTTACGGCCATTAATACTTTTATTGTACACAAGGGAGGAGTCGAACCTCCAAAGACTACTATTCGAACCGTTAGATTTTACTTTCGCCCACTATCCAAAGAATAGCGTGTTTACCAGTTTCACCACTCGTGTTTGTTTCTCTTTGTTGATACAAATATATATCAAATCTTTGGTTCTGACAAGTACTTTCTGATTTTTATTTCAGTTGGTACTGTCCCACCAACAAAGATTAACGCCACAGACTTAGTTGGGGTTATCCCTTTAACTTCGTCTCTCATCAATCTCTTGATTCTATTTCTATCTACAGCTCTCTTGAACTTCTTAGAACTAACAGCAAACAAATAACCTGGCGTACCACCGTCTACGGTTTTGATGATAACATTACCCACAGTGACACCTTTAGCGTCCATAGTGAATAATCTATCGATATCCCTTTTATTTTTTAAACTGTTTTTCATACTTCAAATATAGTGAAATAAATTTAATAACCAAAAAAAAAACCACCCTTATGGATGGTTTTTGTTGTAGCGAGAGCCGGATTCGAACCGACGACCTTGGAATTATGAGCCCCACGAGCTGGCCACTGCTCTACCTCGCGATTTAGTGTACCTGACTGGGGTCGAACCAGTACGTGTGTACTCAAATTAACACAACCCTTAGTGTGGGTCGGGGTAGTATAGTCATGTCCACACAACACTTTATACTAAGTTCTTTGTAGGAACTTCCCGTTAATTCAAGTGCGTCTACATTCCGCCACAGGCACTTTATATTAGGTTGACTACGTTTAGGACCTAATTTGTCCGCGGGACAGCGGGGCCAAATCCTAACTTTAGGCTCGAAGAGGTAGTGTAAATGATGGTCCATTTTGGTCCCATCGACACCGTAGTCTTATCTTATTTCAATGTACGAGATATAAATATAGTAATTTTTTAGTTCTCGTCAAGTAGTTTTTTACAATCTTCTCTTAAATTACTATTCCCTTTTATATATTTTGGTTCATAGGGACAGTGTCGACAGCCATTGCTACAACACCATCCTCTATTAGCCAAAAACTTCTCAGTGAGTACTCTGTACCCATTTTCTATGTAATAATCCTCTCCTTCCTTAGACATATACATACGGTCTCCAATCTTCGTGAATGTTCTTGTACTGAGACAAGAATTCCATGTATGATGGTCTGTATGGTGTATATCTAATTGTCTTACCAGTTAACTTAGTGTAGTCTTCCAATGGCATATTACCTTTTTCAAGGTTACATGAACCACAACAAGTAGCTAAGTTTTCCCATGAGTTCTTACCACCCTTGGACTTTGGTTTAACGTGGTCTATTGTTAAGTTATCTTTAGAGTCACAATACACACATGAGTAGTCATCCCTTCTGTAGATATTGTATCTAGATAAGGTTACTTTCTTATGTGGTATGTAAACATACTTATTTAATCTAACAATAGTTGGTCTTTTAAAACCGTCACCATCATCACTTAATAGTGTAGGACAAATATCTAGTAAACCAGGTTCCCATTGACCACTAACCTTTGAGTGGTAACCAAATTGGTCGTCTTCTGATATGTCACAAGCAATAGGTTTGTCCTCCACATGGGAAACAACATCAGCTTTACCCTTGTAGGCAAGTCTGAAACCTCTTTCGAATGACATTACTGTCATTGGAGATGCGTCCATATTTAATACTAATATTTTGTTCATAACGTTTTAATTATAAATAGTCTATACTATTAAGTCAAGTAGGGATGGAGAGATTCGAACTCTCACGCCTTAAAGACAATAGCGTTTGAAACTACCGTGTCTACCATTCCACCACATCCCCATGTGATTATTTTTGTACCCCCGATGGGACTCGAACCCATAATTTGTACGCCGTTTAAAGACGCTGTGTATACCAATTCCACCACGGAGGCTTATTGTGGTCCATAGAGGAATCGAACCTCACATTTGAAGGAGCGACCTTCATTACCAAGTATATTATATATCGTTTGCACAAACGTTTCAATACACAGACCATTTGTACCGAAGGAGGGAGTCGAACCCTCACGCTCTAAGAGCTACAGCTTCTAAGACTGCTGTGTCTACCATTCCACCACTTCGGCATTTATTGTATCCAAGACGGGACTCGAACCCGTAAAACTTATCTCCTCAAGATAATATGTATACCTATTCCATCACTCGGACATTTAATAATGAGATTCTTTCAAAGTGTGTTTAATTCTATGGATTTGAACCATATGAATTTGATTATAAGTCAAATTGTTTACCGATGTAACACTTACGACCGCTTCATTATTATTGTAGCTCAGGAGGGAATCGAACCCTCACTCCCAACGGGAACAAGATTTTAAGTCTTGCGTGTCTACCAGTTCCACCACTGAGCCATTTGGTGGGGATAGAGGGATTCGAACCCCCGACTTTCTGCGTGTAAAACAGACACTCTGAACCAACTGAGTTATATCCCCATTTTGTACTCCGTGAAGGAATCGAACCTTCTCCCCTTGCATGTAAAACAAGTGTGCCACCATTACACCCACAGAGCTTGTGGAGCTTAGGATGGGACTCGAACCCACTACCTCTCAGATACCAACCGAGTATTCATCCTCATGAACTTCCTAAGCTTATTGTGTGACGAACAGGAATCGAACCTGTATATCTTGGACTTCAATCAAGTGCAATAGGACCACCTCTGCCATCGCCACATATGTTTGTGGAACTAGAGGGATTCGAACCCCCGACACCCGCGGCTTCAACACGGTGCTCTACCAACTGAGCTATAGTTCCTTTTTGAGCTGATGGTCGGGCTCGAACCGACTAATTCCTGTTTACAAGACAGGCTCACTTACCTTCAGTGAATCACCAGCTTATGGTTTAGAGCTCCCACTCAGAGTCGAACTGAGTTCTACGGTTTACAAGACCGTCACATCACCAAATATGCTTTGGGAGCGTTGTAGCGATACCGAGAATTGAACTCGGACCTAAGCCTTATGAGGACCCTGTGATACCATTTCACCATATCGCAATTTCGTTATCGAGGTAGGACTCGAACCTACATAAACTTCACGTCTCCTGAGTCAAAGTCAGGGATGTTGCCAATTACACCACTCGATAATTTTGTTGTCCCACTAGGGTTCGAACCTAGACTCTTCTCGGTCAAAACGAGACGTGTTGCCAGCTTACACCACAGGACAATAATTTTAGTCACAAAAAAACCCGAACACTTTACGTATTCGGGTTTGTTTATAATTGTATATCTTTTAAATCATCATGACTCATTAGACATACCAAACCCGAATACAGTTTGTAACTGTACCATAAAGACTTGCGTCAGGGTAAATAATGATATGTTAATTGAGTTGTTCATTTTTAATTTTGTTTTTCTTTGTTTATAAATACACTACAAATATAGTTAAAATCTGTTTCGTGTCAAGTAATTTCTTTAAATTTTTTCTTCTTTAGCTAAAAATCGACCATTTCGACCCATTTCATCGGGATATAATTTATACACATGGTCCGATTGAAATATCTCCTTGGTATCTATATTCATCATAGATAGTACACCATTATATGTGGCCCCTGTATCCATATTCCACACATTCCCAATATTTACAGGATTACCATGGTCGAATTCTCTAAAGGTGGGTGTATGTCCAATGTATATCTCATTCCACTTCTCCCACACCTCTTCATTCTTACCTATTTTATATTTAGATACCATATGAGACCAAAACATTCGGTCCCAATAAAATACAGCGTTCTCATCTTTATTCTGACCAACATCCATATGGTATTGTTTATCCAATGGGACGTTAGGGTCAAATCCAGCGTGAAGGAATATTCTATTCTCATCATCAATATAATAAAGTAATGCCTTATTCAAGAACTCTATATGTTTATCAACTAAACTAGGGTTTTTCTCATAACTATATATTGTTGCCTCACCACCTTGTACTGCCCACATCTGCATTTTATGATTAGGTTTACCACTAACCATATCTTTTAAGAACCTCTCAACCCACTCGTCATGATTACCTTTTATATAAACTAGGTTTTTGATTTTTATCAACTCTTCAATAGATTCAGCCGTCTCAGACCATCCATCAGTAACATCACCTAATGATATGAGTTTATCATTCTCATAATCAAATCCAGCACGTTCTAATACTTGGACTAGAGCTTTATAAGCTCCGTGAATATCCCCTATTACAAATGTTCTCATTCTGTTATCCCTTTTAATGAACCATTAGATTTTAAATAACCAACAGCTACTTCAGTACTATCGATTGGTCTTGATAGGTTAACTATGATATCCTCTAGTTCCTCTATCTTATTAGATAACTTTATATTCTCTTCAACAAAAAAGTTAGCCCTTTCTTGTTCAGTTTTAAAAGCTTTCATTGAACTTTCACAATCCACTTCCACCGCTTTATCCATACCCCCACTAGTACAACTAATAAGTGATAGAACACCTACCAACA
>WLWF01001053.1_pt1 | contig 24424 bp, 11 predicted proteins | sample 6718331 | NCBI WGS metagenome assembly WLWF01 (sample SAMN12718692, study PRJNA515312) | sponge metagenome | isolation source: marine sponge | host: Mycale hentscheli | place: New Zealand: South Island, Marlborough, Capsize Point | collected 2003-05-01
CAGTTGCTAACAATAATGAATTGTTTTTAGATATTACTTGACCTTCACCATTTTGTAAATCCATATCCACTTCACTGAACCTCAATCCTTTTTCAGTTGATGTAGTGAATACATAATATTTGTTTGTAGAAGGTCTAGGAACAACTAAACAAGTTTGTGTAGATGAAGAACTACCAAATAAACCAGTACCATTCTGCATCTCTGTATTACCACTTGTATATATTGTTGACCCATCACTATAGAATAATAAATTACCTTCTTTATCTGATATAGAAGATACCCCTTCCATTGTGTTTACACTACCACTAATTGCTTGTGCCGTTCCACCTGTTTTAATAGGGTTGAAATCAATACCAGCATTTGCTCCGAAATACCAATTATAAAATGATTTATTTGCCTTTGTACTTTCTTCACCACATAATGTATCTGCACTAGATGCTGGGATTTTTCTCGCCCCATCTATACAATAACTAGGGTAATCAAATACATCTATATCACTCTTTGTATTGTATGGGAATAATTCGGTATTACTTCTGGGTATATTTGCAAAAATTTCACTCTCTTCTCTAACACCACCAAAGGTAATATTTTCACCCCTATCTATATAACTAATGAGATTTTCTGTTTTAACTTCAATATTGGTTGTAGATTTACCAGTATTACCTGTAAAGTTTATTTCTACCGTATCTATACTCGTTACATTACTAAATAATGTTAGTCCATATGATTCAGGTTCCAATTTATTAAATACATCTTGTACATTAGATAAATCAGTCATAAAAAAAGTTTTATTCCAAGTTTCAATATACTCACCTCTTTTATAATTGTTTACAATTCGTGGTTCAATACTTAACGGTACCTCTTTTTCTGTAACAACATTTACCTTTACCGAAATTGGGTCACCAAACTCACCACTATATCTTCTAACTGCACTACTCATTTTTTATCCTTTTCTATAAATACTTTTTCATTTATTTTAATCGTCACAATCATGTATTAGTTCATCACCTTTATCCCAATTTTTATCAAATACACTTATATCCCCCTCATACTCATTACTATCATACATTTGAGTAATAAACATTCTCTTATATTCAGTTTTAATTTTGTTTTTCCTAAAACAAGCTTTTACTTCATTACGCAACCCATATATATAATCTAATTGTTTACTATATGACACAGTACCTTTTTGAAGGTTTTTTAATTTTTTACCAGCTGCATTTTCTTTTTTAATAATAACTCTACATTTAGTTGTAAGTGAAAACATATTATTATTTTCATTCTTTTGTTTTTGTATTGCTTGTATTCTATTACATTCTGCTCCTTTTGAAGTAATATTAATATTTATCTTTCTTAATTCTTCTTCTGCTTTTACTAAGTCATATCTAATTTGGTCAATTTGATCTTCGGTATAAACACATTCATCACCACCTTTTTGTCCTCTAAGTGTAGTATCTGTTTGTACTGGTGGTTCATCTCCTCCAAATCCTGATGGTGGTCCTAATCCAAATCCTGATGGTGGTCCTAATCCATTACCTTGTACTGGTGTCTCACTTCCACTTCTATTTGGCTTATTAAGGTATGACATACCTTCTAATTGAGGATTCTCACTTCCATTGTTTTCGACTTCTTGCGCTTTAAGAGTAGCACCTAAAGCACTAACTGCAGCTATTTGTGTAGCGCTAGGACTATCACCACCTTTATCGGCCTCAAAATCTTCCCACGAATTATTTGATGCTCTATATGATGACGGTGCATTACTTGCCACCCCATATGATGACGGTGCATTACTTGCTACCCCATATGATGACGGTGCATTACTTGCTACCCCATATGATGACGGTGCATTACCTTTTGGTTGTTCACCATACATAAACCCACTATTTAGTGGTGACGATGCTGGTTTTTTTCCTATACTACCTGCCCACATATTTTACCTTTTTACTTTTTTGTTATTTTACTTAACCCACATTATTATTAATTTGACTCAGAGACCCAAATGAACCATTTGTTACACCTAAACCATTTAAACCAGCACTATTTGTACCCGGTATCATAGCTTGTAAATTAGTATTACCATATGTTGGATTACCATAACTTGTAGTTGTTGTAGATTCCCCATCTTTTGATTTAGTAGAATCTGCTAATGCACCCCTATCAATTGAAAGCTTACCACTAAGATCAAGTTGCGTAATATCAAAATCTTTCTCTTCTGACTCTGTTTCTTCAGCAGTGTATCCATCTCTAAGCCTATCTGCTTTATCTTTAGCACCCTCAACATTAAGCTTTGCGTCTATATCTTCACGTTGTATCTGTTTTTGTTTTGGTTTACAACACATAAATAAACTATGACATGGTTTATTATAGTTTTCTGCTTTAACATCATCACATAATGGTATAGATTCTTTTCGAACTGGGGTCTTTATACAACAATTTGTTTTACTATGACATGGTTTTTGATAGTTACTTGCTTTTGAATCGGTACATAATCTGAGTACGTTACCCGAACCGCTTGCACTATCTTTCAATTTACAACAAGGTAAAGGACTTTTCTGACAAGGTCTCCCTTTATTTTCTGCGTTAGAATTATTACAATACTTCATTTCTTTATACCCCTCTAAATCCTTTTGTGTTATAAATTCTTCTTCTTCACTCACAACAATAACTGTGGTTTTACCATCATCTTCTTCACCAACTACTTTATCAAAGTTTCCTAAGACTGTGACATCTTTGAACTCTTCAATCACAACATCTCTTTCTGTAGGTAATTCAGTTGTTGATACTCCGTCTATAACATTTAATATCCCCTGTAAATCATTTATCTTATCTTCTAATCTCCTCTTTTCTGCCAATGACACCTTTCTTTCAGCATTACAAGCAATCATTTCATCACCTAAACAATTACCTTTTAAGCATTGTCCACTTATCTCTATTGTTGATGTATTATTAACACCAATATGGTAATCAGTAACCTTAGAAATATCACATTCATCCTCATCAAAATTAATTACATATCTTGAGTAAGGGAATTTTGTTTGTTCAAAAATAGTGTTTCTATATAATTTACCTGAGTTTTTAATACCATCCCATATAGTAGTTGATGGTATTACTTGTTCAATGACATCTGTCCAATAGTCACCTATTAAATCCATTACCTCAAATGTGGTCTCAACACCTAACCTATTTGTTAACGATACCCCACAACCACTAGCATCTCTATACTGATTATAGAAAAGTTGTAACATAGGATACTCACTAATCACTTGTCTACTTTTAACATCTATTAGATTAGCAATTACCATTTCATCAAATTGTGGTTTAATGTTTACATCGTTAGGATCTTTATCTAAATAATCTAATGGTTTAATACAAACAGGCGTATCAGTACATGTTGCAGTTAAAGTTTCACCACTAGTTACATAATCAGATTTAATCGGCTCACTTCCAAAGTAAGAACAATCACTATCACAACTTTCAGTAATAGATATATTTTCATTCCATACACATTTACTACCATCCCATTTATAGTTTGGTTTCTTATATTTAAACTCTTTATTTATTAAATCAGAAATTTTCATACAACATTCTGAATTTATGAATGATGTAATATCAGAAACTTGATTAGTGTCTCCACTATATCTATAGAAACCTAAATCACCATCTAATTCTTCACTAATTAGTGTGTATGAATTATCATCGTTTTTAATTTCAATAATTGTAGTGTTACATTGATTTGTTTGTATATCAAAACCTGCATCTAATTTTTTAGGGGTATATTCACCAATACCACCATTCTTAAACACCCCACTACTAGTCGCCACTTTATTTACATACTTAGAATTAGAGGCTTTTTGTCTATATGGTGGTTTGTTTTTAGTTTCAAAAACCAATGTAGCTGACATACTATTTGCAAGATCTCTACTATTACTTTTTTTATAAACAGCCTTTCTCCACACCTTATTATTACCCTTAATTTGTGCAATGATTGATCGACAATCAAAAGTAGTTGTGGTTACCGTACCTACTAACCCTACAGTACCTCCTGTTGGGTTGTCATAAGTTAGTGTTGTTGCAGTACTACAACTATAAGATGTATCACATGTATCACAATCTATCTCTTGCCAGAAACCATATACATCACACTCTACAGCATTTGCTGGATCAATTCTAAATGTAGTTTCTTTACTGTTTACTACTAACTTAGAGTGATTTACGGTGTAGTCTGTATACCTATACTCCATACCACTTTGATTCCTATCTTGTGGTTCAGTAAATATAGTTTTTGTATCCGCAGTTATTACACCACCATCAGTATACACCCACGATTTTCTATCATCAATAACAGGTTTTAGATTAAATGATGGTGGTAACGTTGTTGAATATAGTTTTTTAACATAATTTGCATCAGTATCAACTTGTATATTATCTACTAATAATGTTGTTTGACAGTTTTTGGGGTTGTTAATAGTTAACCCAATAAAGAATGTTTTATTTGGATAACACGTTCTTAATTGTTTACATTGCTCATTATTTAATGTTAAAGTTATTCTTTGCCATAAAGGACTGAATAATGTTTCTGCACCACCAACATTTCTTTTTATTAAGTTAACATTTGCTTCTGAACCTTCTAATAAAATACCACTATATGATTTTGTTTTACTGAAACGCCATATATCCTCTTTACTATAATTCCATAATTTAGTGTATTTATATACCTTATCAGTTGCAATCGCACCTAAACTATTATCAACTTCTAAAGAAAGATCAATATTAGTCCCTTCTAAGTAATCTACAACATTTTCAATAGTCTTTTCTAAATAAGCTCTATATCTAGACTCAATTGCCTTTTCCCAATTATCATATAAAGTTTTTGTTTTCTTAGTGATACTATCATTATTTAATATTAATACATCTAAAACACCAATAACTTCATCCCTTAGTTCTTTACAATTTTCACTCTTTTCTCTTTGTTCATTTATAGAATCTATTTGAACATCTAATTGATCTATACACTTTTTAATTTCTTTTAGATCTAAGTTTAAATTTTCTATACCTATCTTATACTCCCTACTTTTTTTTACAAAAATCGCTTCATCTTCTGATGCCTTAAATTTATATCTTGCGATATCGGTATTGTTTCTACCACCTCTAATTAACTCATCATTATTTTTCTTAATTTCACTATATTTTATTTGTAACTCTTTATACTCTTTTTGTTTTTTAGCCGTTTCTTGTTTTTTCTCTTCATATAAAGCGGCAAAGTTTTTCTTTTCAGTATTAAGTACATTTATTTCTTTAGTAAGAACCTCGTACCTAGCAACACAAAAATCTAATTCATTATCTAAATCGTATAATTGTTTAATCATAACACCATATTCTTGAACCATGGTGGTATAAGCCTGATTTAATGTTGGTGAATCTAATTTACAAACATTACTAGTGTTGATTAAATCATAATAATTTGATTGTGAGTATTGAAATCCTTTTACCGAATACCCAGCATCACCTAAATTATCTACTAAATCAGAATAATCCTCAATATCATTTTTTAACGTAACTCTATAATCTACATATTCTTTATTAGTTTTATATAATATAGAAAAGTCAGAATCATCATAATATTTTCTTCTCTTATTATTATATAAGTTTTCTGTATTATATATGTTTGCCCCTACTCTGTTACAAAACTCTATTGTAGGTTCTATTTGTAACCCACTTCTATTCCAAATTTCTTCATCTTCATCATCGTAAACCCAATTAACTTGTTTAGTTTCCGTATCTATTAATTGAGCTCTTTTTTTGGTTTGTCTGAATACTTCTTTATTCTTTCTATCATCAGTAAAGACAACTATATCACAATTAGTTGTGTCATATAATGTATTTAAGTCAATATATGGTAATTCTTTTTCCGCCATACACTTATTAATGATTACATCTGCATCAAACTTAATCATTACATCCATAGTAATTTTTACTTCAGAATTAATATCACTCTCTGGTAGTAAAAATCCATCCCATTGTTTAGCAGCAAATACCATTTTAACGTCTGCCACATCTTCTACCACAATAAACTCAGTATCTACACAATAAATTGATGAACCTTTAATTGACTTATCACTATATTTTAATTTACCGTTAACTTTTGTGAAATAATCATATTCATACCCTTTAGCTAAACAAAACTCCCTATATAAATCCGCATCATCACCTTGTGATAAATTATTTATCACTGGTTGTTTACCTTTACCGACTATATTCAACTTAAAAAGTACTGTCGCTAACTTTTCATCTACAAAAGCATCCCATTTAGTTGAATCACTATAATCGGGATTACCTTTACTCTGAGTACTTTGATTTGTGTTACCATCAATACTTAATACCGTACTTCTTACATAAACCCCGTCTTTAGTATATTTCTCAATACCTGGTAAAGTAGTGTAGGAAACGTTGTTAGAAGTTAAATTACTATATTTTGTTCCTGATGGTGAGTCATCTTGAATAACAGGTACAAATTCTGGTTCATTTATTATTTCATTTTTTCTGGCATTTAAAACTTCAATTTCAGCATCTATACTATCCAATTTTATTCGTAATTCGCTAGTTTTTGAATCACTACATTTAATTGGATCTCTTAAAGATTCTTCATATACACAACATTGATCATCACTTTCACAAGCTTCAGAATAATTAAGTGCCTTTTTATCTATACATATTTTAGGTAGTTTATCAATAGGTTTAATATCCTTCCTTTCTATATCTTGCACCCTAATTGGTGATCCACCACCAATTCCTCCAGGTCCACCTATACCGATTGGTAATCGTGAAACTTCGTTATCACTTGATAACTTCTTTTTCTTATCAAGATAATCCTTATATGTTTTTCGTCTAGGATCTTCTTTTAGTGGTTTATAATCTTTGTTTTCTGCAGCCCTTTTAGCCGCCGCTTTTTTAAGAGACTCTTTTTTGGCCAGTATATCCTTAATTGCTTTGTTTCTACCCTTATCGTTTTTGTTTTTTTTCTCTTCAAAACCAGATTTTGTCCCACCATAAGCAGCTTCAGAAGCCTTAACAAAACTACCACCTTTTTTATCACCACTTAAACCAGGTAAATTACCATCTACTTTTTCTTCAAGTGATTTAATTACACCCGAATATCCTTTACCAGCAGTTGGTAATTTCCCATCACTAACATTTCGATTAAATATAACTGGTGATTGTCCTCCTGTATTAGCTTTATCCTGTTTTTTCTTTACCTTTTCTGTTTGTTTAGGTATGAACGATGATTTTTTAGACGTTGCTGTTTTACTTTTAATTTCTGACTCAGTAAACTTATTAGCGTTAAATATTACTTCACTTTTCTTATTTACTGTGTCTTTTGGATCTTTTGGTTTACTTTGTTTTGTTACAACAGTAATACCTTCCAACATATCTGTAGAACCTTTTTTTTGTAATGTTGGCCTACTTTTTGACCTTCTTTGACAACCTACAGGTGTATTATTAAATACACATTTCTTTTCATTACCCCTATTATCTTTATAATAATAAACTCCCTTACCTTCTCTTGTTGGTAATATCGTATCATTAGGTGCGGTATAATTTTTACTACTATATTTTTCCTTAGCTGCAAAACAACTTTTTGGTTTAACCTTACCTTTTACTAAATCATAACAAGGTGCACAACAAAATTGTTGACTCTCTTTTTTGATAGTTTCTTTTGTTACTGGAGGTAGTTTTTTATTTCCACCACCTCTATTATTCGTACTATTATTTATTTTAGCACGACTAGTAGTTTTCTTAGGAATTACCTTTGTCTTAGGGGCGTAAGATTTAGAAGTCTTTTTACGACCCGTATTTTTAGATGCTCTATTTTTAAAATTAAATCTCATATATTATACCTAATAGAGTTAATATAAACCTCTACCCATCCTATTGTTTCTGTTATTATAGTTCTGCACCACCGACATATTTTGTTTTTTTTCTATATTTTTCTTTTTTTTATTTTTCTTCTTTAATGTATTTGGTGGATCTACCGCAAATGCTCTTGATGGACTTCCACCTGCAGGACCCTTAACTACCGGAGGTGTATCTACATTAAATGTAGGTTTGTTTTTTCTAATAGGTGCCTTCTGACCACCTCTTAGATTACTAATTGGTGTTGATTTAGATGACCCTAACCCACCCATAGGAAACTTCGATATTGGTAATCCACCTCCACCAGGTCCACCAATATCTATTGGTAAATCAGTTCTTCTAAATGGTAATCCGCCTCCACCAGGTCCACCAATATCTATTGGTAAATCAGTTCTCCTAATTGGTGTTCTACCACCACCATTTCCATCAATACCTATTGGTAAATCAGTTCTCCTAATTGGCGATGCACCTCCACCAGGTCCACCAATATCTATTGGTAAATCAGGTATTCTTATTGGAGAACCTCCACCAGGTCCACCAATAGATATTGGTAAATCAGTTCTCCTAATTGGTAATCCTCCTCCACCAGGTCCACCAATATCTATTGGCATTGAGGTAAAATTATTATTTTTTGTATCGAAATTAACAAGTTTAGATTCAGATGCCTTACGTTTTTTAGATATACTTTTAGGGTTTTGTTCTTTAAAAACAACATCTATATTTTCTAAATCTTTTAATAAGGTTTTTCGTGATTCAACAGACTTAACTTTATCTAAGTCACCATTTAACTCACTCTCAATCCTTATTTTTTTTCTTCTAAGTATTTCTATTTTTTGTTCAATATCCATAACTTCACTTTCAGTTATACCTTCATTATCCACACAATAAACATCCCCTTCATCGTCTATCGTATAATTATAATTATACCAAGTACAACATTCTGGACTAGAAATCTTAGTTCTCTTTGCTTGTTTGTTATTAGAATCAACATCTGCATTGTTTGTTCCACCTACCTTAAAAATTACATTATTATTTTCGTCTAAACCAATAGGGGAAGAATGTGAGCAAGGTGCTGATTTAGCACAATAAACAGTTTCTCTACCTTGTTGATTTTCATAAGTTTTAAACTTACCACCATCAGAAACACATCTTTCAGGAAAATCCTCAAAATACGTTTTCTCACCAGTTTCATCAATATAATAGATATAAGGTCCAAAATCTTTTCTTCTAAACTTCTTGTATTCATCGTCAATAATATTCTTCTTACTAACCGTTAAAGACAAACATTTATCTTCACCACAATCACCTTTAGTAGTTTCTGCAGCGAATTTTTTTAATGTTAAGTCATAATTTCTCTGCACAACTTGAAACTCAGGTGAATATCTTTTATAAGGATCTTTTTTAAGAATCCCATCTTTGTTATTGGTCCATCTATCATATTCTGACCTTGCGATATTATAATCTTCCTCAGCAGTAGTTGTCCCACCAGGTTGTATATATTTATTTTCTTCTAATTCAAACTCAATATCCATCACATTTGTAAGTACTTGATTATTTCTACCTTCTAAAAGTGTTAGATATAAGTTGTTTACATTAGTAACTCCATTGAATATACCTTCATTATGATTCTTAAATACATTATCAACAACAACATTTACTTCATTAATATTTGTTTCTGGTGAAAATCTAGGAATAATATCAGTAAATTGTTTAATATACGCATCTCCACCATCATATTTCCCAACGTGTGGGTTATTACCCTCTGTTAAGTCTATACCCGGACTATTACCACCAGTTCTTCTATACCACCCACCAAAACTTTGGAAGTATAATTCTGAATTATTTTGTTGTGGTTTTGGGTACCCTTCTTCGTCAAAAGGGAAAATTGTTTCATCGTATTCCACACCATATTTCCCTAAATAATACTTAACTTCTTCAATATCAATTGGTTTATCTGCCACATAAACATATTCATCAAACACCACAACAGATTCTGGTGCACCAATTAACCTAAATAAGTATTCTACAGCCTTTCTAGTTCCTTTTGATTTCCATAACCAAGCAATATTTAGAATTATTCTTCTATAAGTCTCTGTTTCAACTTTTTTATTACTTGTTAAAACTGTTTGACCACTATACGCCTCAACACCATTACTAGGTAAGAATATTTTGTTTATGTCTAAGTTTTTTAATAACGAAAACCCCTCAAAACCTAACATAGTTGCCAAGTCTTTAACTAAATTATCTGGAGTATTGTTCTTTTTATCATAAGTTACAACGTGAGCATATTTAATTCCTGTAATATATTTCTTAACTTCATCAAACTCTCTACCATAGATATTTAACACATTAGTCATTTTCTGACCATTGTTTGTTAAATCATCACCATCACCTCTTGGTATAGTATCAAAACTATTAATTACCTCTGCAGTATATTTCCTAACCATTAGGTTAGTTTGGTTATCATCAAAAGAATTTGTTATCTCATCTATCTTAGATAAAAAAGACAAGTATAACCCATCAAAAAAATTGAGGTTATACCCGTCCTTTGTTAAGGGGAAATTAACTGTCTTTTCCTGATATACAATAATACCTGTTTCACTATCCACTGGATAATCGAATGTACTCTTATATATAGGTTGTGTATTTCTATTTAATATGTTTCTTTGATACTCCGTTAAAGAAGTGAAAAAACTTTCTATTTCTGTTTCTTTTGGTTTAATAAAGTATTGTATTGAACCTTCACTATTCAATGCTGAACCATCTAAGTTAGTTAATGTATTAAAAGGGTTTCCTTTAACTTCAAACTTTACTTCTGAGTTTGTTTTTTGCGTAGAACCAGTGAAACCAATTACTTCATATGTATTACTATATATTTCAATAAGATATTTACCATTATTTATGGTTAGGTTTCTTAAATCGTTTCTTTCTTCTTCCTCCACAACATTATTAGAATCCAAAGTGTGTATAATAGAAAAAGGGTTATAAAAATATTTTGAGTTTACTGTAAATGTAGATGTATTTAATAAACTATTAAAACTATAATTCTCTACACTATTACCTGTAACAGACCCTACCTTATTATCAACATAAATGGCTGCTGGCCATCTTTTCTGTATATCTTCTAATGACACCCTATTAAACTCTGAAAAAGATCCATACCACACATATTGTAATGGGTCAGTAATATCTAAGTTTAATTGTGTTTTGAGATTTTTATCTAATATTAATATAGTCTCATTGTTCTCTGTAACACTATCAATCGTTAAATACTCACTAAAGTATCCTTGTTTGAATACTTTGTTTTTTTTAGGTGTAACATTAGTAGTAACTGAGAAATTACCTCTAGTAAAAATAGATGCATCACTACCTAAGCTTGTGGTTTGATCACCAACTAGGTTTGGGCTAAAATTACGATATTCAATATTATTGTCATAATATTCTCTTTTAGCATATCCTGATACATTAATCCTTTTTTCCTCAGACATTTAATTATTTTTTTTAATTGTTTATACACTTATATCATCAAAATCTTTACCGAAATCAATATTACCCCTCTCTTGTCTAATCTCATAAAGTGGAGATCCAGTAAACTGATTTTTCACTTCATATAAGTTATATTGTCGATATATTGAATTTTCAAAGTTATATATAGTATAAATACCATCTTCTAAAGATTTTGATTGGTTACCATATAATGCATATGCTAATGTTTCATCATCGTGTTCAACCATCTCTATTTCCATCATAATTGGATTAAAACATGTACTAGATATAATTACTGTTTGACCAGCAGTACCAATATATGGTGCTATATTAGGTCTAACAGATGGTGCAGATGAAGGTGTTAATGTGCAAAACATCAAAGAAGAACTATCATTAAAACCATATGTAGACTCATTAGATCCATTTGTTGGGTCTGGTACTACTGAAGCTAGGTTATTTGATGTTATTACTCTAAATGTGTTATTTATCTTCTTTTCTTCTCCCGTTGCAGGGTCTAATTTTAAATATTCTACCCTATAACCAACTAAATTATTACTCCATAAGTTAGCCGGTATTTCATTTCTATCTAAAACTATACCTAAAACATCATTATTTATATTTAATACTCCACAATCTACTATTGTTGCAGTAAATTGTTTAGGTCTAATTATAATACTATATACTCCTTTCCCCCCAAAAATATTCGTTGGTAGTGAAAGTGTATATAGACCACCAAATATCTGACCAGGATTTTCAGGGTTATCTACTTTTGTTAATACCTCTGTAGGGTCAGGTATCTTAAATAATCCACTAACTGAATTACCATCATTTTTTGTATAATAAATCTCAACGTCATCTACTGAAACATCTGCAGGTCTGACTGTACCATAATTTCCAACTGCCATAACTTTTAACTTTTAAAAATATCCATCTCTATATTCATCAATATCATTTCTGGTTTTTATTTCCGACATAATTGCATGTCTTTCAAAAATGTCTTCCACACCTCTCTTTATAAATACCTCATCTCTAACTTTTGGTGTCTCAATCGTATCTAAAAACTCTTCTCTCTGGTATATTGCGTATAAACCAGTATTAGGGGGTAATCCTCCGTTTTCTGTTGTTCTTAACCCACCCATATTATGACTAAATATTGTTTCTTTCCATTCTCTTCCACTATAAAAGTCTTCTATAATTTCATTAAAGTTTGTTGTAAACATTACCCCTGTATTAGGTTTTAGTAATTGACCATCAGAATATGGTTGACCACCAATCACATATCTAATTTGATTATCGTCTACTGATAATACACCATTATATGATTTTTTAATATCATTAGACATATTTAAATTGGGTTGATATAGTGGTTTATTATTTTCATCTATTTGATATGACCCTACAGAATTTAAGTATCTATCATCCATCATACCAACAACATTTGTTGGTTCATTATCATATCTATCTTTATTTATCAATGGGTGTCTACCATGTATTAAAGGATCAAAATTTCGTGGCACTAAAACATCTTCTCTTTTTAACTTATAATCTCCACTATAATTATCACTATATGGTGAGTAACTAGCATTACTATATAAACCAGTATCTTCATATGATTGAGTTAAATATATTTGCACATCTATATTAGATGTAGTAAATCTACCATAACTTTCTCTCTGTCTACTGATATATTTTTCTAATAATATTTTCTTTTTTATTACTTCCATACTACTTTATATTTTATTAACCAACACCAGTACCAGTAGCACCTACACCATCTCCTACTTCTCCCGTAGCTGATTCTTGTTCATCAGTAAATCCAACATCCACTAACTCTATTGCACTTTCATCATTTGTTGTCTCTTCCTCTATTTCCTCTTCAGACAATTTTCTTTCTCTCTCTCTTTCTTGTTCTGCTAACTCTTTTTCTTCTTTTGACGCTTCTCTATCTATATCAGGTATTTTTATTCCAATATTATTAGGTATTGACTCATAAAAAGTTATTGTCGGCACACCACTTGAATTATTATTCCAATCAATACCACCACCATTATCTTTCATTTGTCTAATGTTATTAGGTGCAATAGTATATAGGAATAATCCATTATAATATTTTAAAATTACTTTAGTATATTGTAAATCTTCTGCCAACGCAGGTATTATCTCACCCTTATATGGTGACATAATAGATACTTTACCATTATTAGCATTTTGATATGTAGGACTTAAATACATAACATATTCATTGTTATCTGAGTTTAAAACGTCAGAAGCATACCAATATATGTGAAACCCCTCATGTACCATATCTGGCCTAAGTGTTGGACTACCTAACCTATAACTAATAGGACATTCATTGGCTTTTTTAGGGACACCTGTGGTATTCCTTAATTGATCACTCCCTATTTGGGTATATATGTTTGAACCAGTTAAAAAGTTATTTTGTGTTGAGTTATTACTATCATAATAGTCTAAAGTTAGATAACTTTTTATTAGTTTATTTACTCTACAAAATAAGTTTTCACTATTAAAACCTAAAACATCATAAAAATTACTATATTCATCATCATCATCAATAAAGTTTAATATATACTTAACTTCAGATACAACTTTCCATTTATTGTTTTTAACGATTGCTGGTTTAAATCTAACTTTTTTATGGTCAAATATTTCATTTATCGATTTCTCAACTTCTTTTTTAACAAAAGTTGATTTAACAACATCTTCGTTGTCTAAAGGGTTTATATTAGTTTGCATAGATATATTAATATTGATACTACTTCCAGTAAAAGAACCAACCCTTATTTTCTTTCTATTAACAAACATCGTCTATTATTTTAGTTTTTACTGATGGATTAATAAATAATCCTTTAGCTTTTATATATCTATCACCTAAACTATATTTACCAGTATAATTTTTTAACAATACTGATAATTTTATAGGTGTAGTGTCACCATCAATTACCTCACTTATTCCCAAACTACTCTCCTTTGAGCTAGAGGTAAATCCATCTGAATCCACTTTAAAAGTTACGTAATTAGGAGACTTTACTAAATAATTTAATAAATCTAAATCATTAGGTAGTGTTATCTCAACTTGTTCTACACTTTCATCAAATGGTGGGTCTTGTCTTTGTAGATAAAATTTAGCATCTAAATACAAATAATGTGCACCACTATTAAACGGATAGTCAACACCAATACCTAAAATATCTGTTTCCCCTACATCTAATAACCTTCTATACCTATAAGTATTATAAAGTTTAGTTACTGGTTCTGGTTGGTTTGATCTGGTATTACTATACCCCACTTCACTTCTTGTAGATTCTAATGTCGCATAATTAGGTATTTCGATTGAAATATCTTCTTCCTCAACACTTATTATAGAATCAAACTCTCTTATTTTTATTTTATGGTGTGGGTTATAAATGTAACCCTCTTTTAAGTTACCTACCTCATAAAAATTATCATTAAATCCAACTTCTTCATTACTACTTAAATTACTAATGGTAGTTAAAATACTATGCCCATTATTACTATTGGGTTTGGAATATTCTACACTTACCCTATTACTATCTATTATCGAATATTTTACAGTATCCCAACTATCCATACTAGTTTCACTAGTATTACTATAGAAATTCACTGCAATTTTTTCAGTACCGAAATTATGGTTGAATATTTTAATTTGGTTATTATTAAAATATACATCATATTTTTTTTCATTTAACCTTTCTTCAGTATTAGACAGATTAAGTATTTCTTTTCTATATTCTCTATAAACCGTATTTATTCGGTGATAAACTGGTTCTAACATTCTCTCTAATAACTCTGCCGAATTATATTCACTTATGTCACCAATAAACTCATTATTAGACTCATCTATTCCTTCATTAACCCTCCCAAAATGTTTTTGAGGGTAATCAATATCACCAATAGCTTTAACATTATAGTTAGTTTTCTCATCTTGTTCAGTTAAAAAACCACCTTGTATATGTGTCCAAAATCTATCTCTTAGATTATTAGGTATTTTTTGGTTATTTTTTGTTCTACCTATCCAATAGGTATTCTTATATGTCTTATTAGGGTTATTAGTAGTTTCATCATACTCACCACCAAAAAAATCTTGACCTCTACCATTTATACCACCACCACTATTTTCATAGTTTTCTGCGGTTGCATTATCAGGGTTATTAGTAAAACCATATCCATTATCAAAACCATTACCAATACCATTACCTTCATTACCTTCATTACCTCCGTAATCATCATAATAATTATCAAAAGAATCTTGCATATTATACTCACCTCCTTCTGGTTTATTTTTTGTAGGCTTTCCACTTTTTTGATAATTACCTCCTTTCCCTATTTGTGACCTATCCATAATAATAACATTTAATTACTGTCAGTATCGACTTTTATTATTGATAAAAATAATTCCGATAGTGGTCTACCTAAATTATCCACTAACCCACTAACATCAATATCTTTTGTGAAGTTAAATCCAACTTCTTCATCCCCATAATAACTTTGAGCAAAAGCGGCAGGATATCTATCATAATCCTTAAACCCATCTGTTAGTGTTTTATATTTTCTTACATAATATTGTGACAATACACCATCTACTTCTCTAGCAAATCTAGAAACACCTTTATTAAACTCAACATCTGTAAAGTTTACTGCAACTATAAAACACCTATTTAAATTATTACCATTTTCATCACCTAATAATTTAACCACATATGTCTCATTATTAACTACGTCACCTAAACCAAAAAGTCTAACACTATCACCAGACTTTAACCCATGATTTATTGGTGTTTTCAATACCGTATATGAAATGTTATTAAATGATGTCTCAGATACACTAATAAATTGTATCCCATCAGATAATGCAATTCCGGAATTATTTTCCACAATTGTTATATCTGTAGTTGTATATGGATATGATACTTTTACCATATAGTTTGGTTTACCATCTGGGTCATCAAACTTTAATCTATCATAACCAGGATCAAATGGTATAAACTCACACAAACTACTTTTATTATCACCATAATCAGTATTACTTTTATTATATGTTTGTGCAGTTTCAGAATCATTATCAATATAACCTAACCACCCATCTTTTTCTGTGATATCATTTCTTTTAGTGTATGTACTTTTTGTTACACCATCTTTTCTATAAATCTTTAAGTTATCATTATATAATACATTACTAACAATAGATTTGACATTACCATATAATCTGTACCTATTACTTTCACTTCTTTCATTTAGAAATTGGACATTAGAAGATATTATTTCCGTAAGTGTATCTTCACTAATATTTCTATTATCAGTGTTTAACTCAATACCTACTTTCTCAACCTTATTTTCATCTTCTTTAGATCTACTACTATTTAATAATATTTTTTTTCTTTCCCCCATAAACATTAATTTTTAAGGCAAGACCCTATTATTGCATTTATTGCATCATCATTATTATCATCATCATTGTCATCACCTCCATTACCATCACCATCGGAGTTTTCATCACCAGTTATATCTTCTAATGTTTGAGAATCAATAATGTCTGAAAAATACTTACCAACCACTTTATTCAATGCTGTTTTACCCGGAACTAAACCGAAGTAAAAGAAATATGGTGTTTGAGTTGTAAATGGTGAAATACCTTCACTATCATTAACTAATTTAGATCCACTATCTTCACCACCAAAAGAATTACTTAACCCCAATTTAGAACTATTAAACGGATAATTCCCTAAATTGTTCTTTTTATTTTTTGAGGCATCCATACCATAGAAATATTTAACGTCACTTCTGTTATTACCATCATATAACCCACACTTATCACCAGGTACCAAATTATCACCATTATTTAAGTCATTATCAATTACAAAAGATCTACCTTCACCACCTTCACTATCAACAAACGCCGCAACTTTTTTATTAAACTCTTCTCTACATTTTGGTGACATTTCATTATATGACTCATAAAAGTTTTCACCTTCTCTACCACCAGATCTTACATAGTTTACTTTCATATCTAAAATAGATACACCATCAGCAGTTTGTTTTACTGATGGTGAATACGTACTAAACCTTTTACAGAAATATTCTCTTAAATCTGTATCCACATCACTGTAAATAGAACAAGTGTTACACTCTAATCCACTATCATTTAAGTCAAATAACTCTGATCCTGTTTGGGATGCTGTTAACGACCCTCTAACATTCAAACATCTAACCCCATTACAACCAAAGTCAACATATGCACTTAAATTAACAATACTTTCTCTTTCTATAAGTTTATATGGGCTATTTTCTGTTCCTCTACCACCATTACTTTTAAGATCTTCTTCACTTAATTTGTAAGATGTAGTTTCTAAATCACCAATAATAAATGGTGACTCATCAATATCACAAGTAACTGAACTACCTAACTCAGTTATGTTTGTAGGGAATAACATGTTTTTCTTATAACTATCGTTATTAAATGATCTATCACTACCTTCAACAATAGAAGCATAGTATATTTCATTATCTTTTTCTTTTACTAAACCTCTATATACTGGTGATAGATTACTATAATATGCGGAATTACATGGACATCGGCTTGTACAAGCCGCAGTTCCTTGTACACCACAAGGTAAGGCACAAGCATCATCTATCACCACTACAGTAACTCTAATTTTAATAGTCCAATCCCCTGTCCATTTAACGGTTAATTTATTTTTAGTTTCTGGTCTCCAAGTGACAATATCCGTCCAACCAGTGATGTCTTTCCATCCACCATCATAATATTCAAGTTTAACATTAACACTATTTGACCTTAGATTATGTTTAATTGTTCTAAATGTATTAGTCGTATATTGTAATTCTTCCCCTACGTATGTTTTTTTATTTATATCTTCACCAGTTACATCATCAATTTGATTTAACTCAACTACCGTATTTTCTGGGTCACCTTTTTTTCCTCTAGCTTCTGTATTCATTGTCTGGCAATCACTTAAATCTCCTTTTAAGTATTCATGTCTTTCAATTAAGAAATTTGGTTTACATTTATTCTTATGGTGACCATGACCACCAAAGTTTTTCCATATTTCAGTATCTGTTTCACCATCTCCATCTGTATCCACAGTTGTTTTTAAGTAAATTGGTCTCCCATGTTCAGTTTCAACTTTTTTAGTTTTAATTTTAAGTTTCTTAGCCTCACCAATTATAGATTTATCTTTGCAACCACCTTCATTTTTTGTACAATAATCATTTAATGTAAATTCACATGGTTTAGTTATATCACCACCATAATAACCTTTAAATTCGACACTTCTAAATGCGTCAAATTTATCACTATACCATTCTTTGGATGATATTTTCTTAGGTAATTTAACCTGACACCCTTCAAATTCAAAATCTGTAATATTCCTTCCTTTAGGTGTTCTATTAAGAAGTTTAACTGAATATACAATTTCTTTACTATCTGTTTGATAATCAGGTCCATTTCCAGTACCATCACAATCATAATCACAGAATACATCTTTTTGTACTTGACCTCTACCTTTTCTTCTTTTTCTGATTTTAAGGTTTCTCTTAATAGCTGGAAAATATAATGAACCATTTATCCAATCATTATAAAAATCCAAATCCAACATACCTAAATTTGTAGCTAATTGCTCTAAGGAACATTCTACCCAATCACTGATATTATACCAAAATACACCAGTACATGTTTTACATTCTCTTACTACATCATCTACACCACAATTACCTATTGATCGTAATGTTGGTTGAAAAATTGATCCTTCTGATGCACATTTTAATCCAATTGGGGCTATCTTTTCACAACAAACACCATCTAAACAATTTCTAGCCGCACCTTTTACAAGTTTACCATCTTCTTCTGCTTTATCATTAAAATATATATCTGACCCATATTTATCACAGGATGGGCAACCATCACAACAATTTTTATTTACACCATAACCATCACCCCTTATTCCTGGTATAAGGCTAGGTCCTTTCCCATTATTAGGTGCTTCTGGATCTACCTCATCATCATTTGTACACGTATTACATAAACTTTTAATTGGGTTAATCCAAGTAAAGTCAATATTAAAGTAATAACAAAATCTAATACATACATTTATACTAACACCTAAATATTTCCCAAAATATTTTCTAAGTCCTTTATATTGCCTATGTCCATCACCTGCAGCATCTGCAGCTGCTTTATTAGCATGTTGACTATCAGTGTCAGGATTATAGTATTCATCCTTACACGCAACGCAACCATCTTCTTTAGAACTTCCCGGCCCTTCTTCTTGAAAATAATATTTAAGATAGTTTGGATTAGATTTATGAGTCTGACATCCATTGTTCCACATCTTAACATAGTAAGTACTAGGAGTAGTTCCAATTGCGCCGTCACCATCGGTAACAACATCAGAACGCTCTAATCCCGCAGCTGCTGCGCTTTCACAAACCCATGCACCTCTAGTACAAAAATTAATAGTACTGGTGCTGGACCCAAGTGCGTATTTGGGTGTTTTTCCTACTTCCCACGATCCTGATGTATATGTTCTTTTTGCTATTTGTTTTTTAGTTTTAGCAGTACCTTTCTTTTTATTAACTCCACAAGCACTATCATCATACCTATCATAGGTTCTTACCATCCTCATTCCTTTATTTGAATGTACTAATTCATCAGGACTCGCACCTGCTATAATATCAGAATGAATACAATACCATGGTATCCTTAATTCACACATATTACTAATAATACTATTTAAGAATTGCACTATTGTATTAACAAATGCAACTATCCACCCATACACAGTTAATACATAACATAGTATGATGTATAGTGGGTGAGTTTTTGTAAATAACCTATTATATGGTAATTTATTATTACCCGAACCATCTATTATATTCTTAATTCCAGTAAAGTTTCTTTGTTCACTTTCTTCATTGGGGTTTGGTTGATATCTAGGTATATATTGCCTAACAGTATAAACTTTTTTCCATCTAAAAGTGTAAAAATCTTCTAAGTAATTATATTGTATTGTTGGATCTGTTTTTGCAGGATCACTTTCATTAAAGAAACTTAGTTGTCGATTAATTTTGAATATTGGGTTTCCAATCTCTTGAGCTTTTTTTAATTCTTCTGAACTAAAAACATCAAATTCGTAATTATTAGTCATATTAGGGACTAACAATTTTGCTCTAGTACTTTTTTTAGTAATACCATTGGTACCCATAGATATTCTAAACCTATAATCCCCTTCTGAAAATACTCCTTTATCTCCATCAGGACTAGGAACTAAAGCACCAAACTCATCTGTAACCAATTTTCTTAGATTCATAGGTAAATCAAATGCCCAGTTACCATTTTCATCAATTGCCTCTTTAGGTATGTCTTTTGATTTTATAATACCCCCATTACTAGTTCTAGTTATAGCTTCAATATTACCAGCACCAGTAATTAACTCAGACATTTTACCCATTTTCTTTCTGGCCATACCGTTTTGACTTAACGCATTATTTTCACTATCTGAAAATAAACTACCCATAAAGATAGCAGTAGGTGTTAAATCATAGTCTGTAATACTATAATCAAATCTAGTAATACCAACCTTTCTACTAATTTCTAAATCATCAGACCAGAAAGGTAATACTTCAATTAATTCACTTTTGTTTATAATCTGAGGTAACTTATCTAAGTCATTACCACTCTTAAATGTAAAATTGTCTTCAAATTCTTCTTTGGGTTTACCCTTTGCAATCAGCTCATAAGGTCTCGCAGATAAAAATCCTATATCACTTACATCAGCATCAATAAAAACTCTTTGTTCACCAACAGGGACACCAAAAAACATATAATCGCCAGAATCGTTAGTTGTAGTTGTAAATTTATAATACTTATCATAAATCTCAACCATTGTTGCGTTATCTAATATTTGTCTTTTATTAGGAAACGTACCTACTGGTGTATGATTTTTATTTTGTTTAGTGTTTGGTAATATGTTATATCTTACACCATTACTATTTTTATCACTAATTGTTTCATAAGGATATATTTGACTTATTATCTCGTCTTGTTTATCACTTTCTGTTAAAGGAATAAATATAGAAACTTTTACATTTTTTAACCCAAAACCATTATTAATATCAACTCTACCAGCAACAACACCATAATTAGATTCAAAACTTCTGTAAGCATCTTCTTGTGTAATAGTTAAACTTAAAACATTTAATTGATTAAAATTTTGTTCTAAATTTACACTTACATATTTATCATCACCCCCTGGGGTTGTTCTAATTCTAATAGATTTTGACATAAATAATATTTACACATTGTTATTACCTTTTTTATTGTTAACTAATAATTCTACCCCAGCTAATTCTGCTTCTCCACTATATTTCTCAACCAATTCTTTATCAATTAATACATCAATTTCTGATGACGAATATCCTATGTTTTTTGAAAACTCTTTTTCTCTATTTCTTTCTTTAAGGTTAGATCTAAATTGTCTCCATTTTCTCGAAGGGTAAGTCAACATTAAAAGTAAACCATTTACTGATAAACCATTACTTTTTTTATCAAACTTAAAGAAAAATGTAGCAAAAATGTAAAATAATAAGTAAACCGCAAATAATGGTATTGCAACTAAAAGGGCACAAAACATAATGGCTTTAACCGCAATTCCTTGTGGTGCCATATCTGCCAAACCTTTTAACATACTATTATCATCCTCACTATGCTGTTGAGTATTGGTTGTGGTTTTATTACCATCAACTTTTTCAAAACTTATATCTTTTGCACCTTTTTTATTTTTATTTTTTGATTTACACGTATTACACCCCATATCTATAAAATTTTTACTATAAAACTACTTTAACTTCTATTAAAACTAAATACTACGTTGTTTTTATTCTTATACGAATATCTTTATTAGGGTACTTTATCTCAAACATAGAGTTAGGTTCACCATATAACAAATAAGAATCTAACAAATTAATTTGCCTCAAATCGCTATCACCATTAATATATGGTTGTGATATTTCATTCACAGAATAATCACCATTAACTTTATTAAAAACTCTTAAATCTATAACATTTAAAACCTGCGCTACACTATTTATTGCTTCTATTAACTGAGACATATAGATATTATCACCCATATCCCATTTATTAATATCTAAATAATTAACAATCGCTTTATTTACCCCACTAACAACTTCTGATTGTGAAGCACCTCTTTCAACGAATAAATCTACTTCAACACCTAAGTTTATTATTTTTCCGTTTGTAACGTCAATATAATCATTTATCATTCGATAATCTGAAAGGTATTCCGAAATATTTTCTTTCATTGTAGATGTTGATTTATTACTCAACTTAGATTCACTATCTAATGTTAAGACAGAAACTTTTATTTTATTTCTCTCTTCCCATACACCACATCTGAATGGTGCACCAAACTTACCAGGCATTAGATCTATTCTACTCTTATAGTCGGGTATAGTAACGACCCTATTTTGTGCGGAAAAGTTATATTTAATTAAATTTCTTAATTCTTCTACCGAAGGAGCTGATTTCCCACCAATTGCAGGTATTGGATTGTTAACAGTTAAACTATCTCTAACTTTTTTATTTTCTCTTGAGTCATCACCCGCAACAATTATATTTGTTGTTCCAACACCGTTAATTGTATTAACACCTAAATTACTTTCTGCACCACCACCAACTCTATACTTAATGAATAATGTTGTAGAAGGTTTAGGTATCTCACCCAACGATAAGTTGTTTACAAAGTTACCAATTCTATCAATTTGCCCTTGACACCCAACAAAATCATTTAATGCTGATGTATCTTCATCACCACCACCAAGAATAATTTTACAGAAACCTTTATCAGTATATTCTTTAATAAATCTTTTAGGAACATTAATCCAATTACCGGGTTTTACTGATGAATTATCTGTTATGATATCATTTTTTTCCATAAATTTTTGTGATTGAGCAAGTGCTTCAACCTCATAAAAATTATTATCAAAAACCGAAAACTCTTCATTCGTTGGTGTTACTGATATATTTGTCCCCTCTACTTGTAATATATTTTCAATAGATAATACATTAGTTTCTGGTAATATAACCTCTAAAAATGGTTTATAATCCTCACTACTAATAACTCTCTTAAATGTTTTAGTAAATCCGTTATAACACAACTCTCTCTTTGTTAATGTATAACTTTCAATATTGTTATTACTATTAAAATTTGGTATTAATATTAGGTTTGGTATACCTCCACTAGTAAATGGTGAAGAAAAATCACAATCTTCTATTAATTCAAATACCTTTCCTGCACCTATTGCTTGTGATCCTTTCTTTATAATTGGTGCATAAGAAGTATTATATGTACTACCTTCAGCATCTGTTCCAGCAACTGGTACTACAACTGTCCAATCAACAATAGTAACACTAGGTCTGTTGCCAGGAATGTTTAACCCAAATGTTCTTGCAAGTTCTAATAAGGATGACCTTTCTTGCATATAACTAATTTGAGTTTCATTAAATGTTCTGTCAGTATGATATGATAACATATCTCCAACCGCAGCGTTTAATTCTAATAACATCATCCCTACAGATGCATCATTAAAATCTGAATATACATCTGGATAATATTGTTTTACGAAACTTACTAACTCACTTCTTACTTGTGCGAAGTTCCTAGCGTTATAATCTATTTTTTTAGCCATATTAGAATGTTATTTCTACTGTGTCTTGAGTATTAAATACCCCTTCTGTTATTGTATATGTAATAATAACCTTAATCGATTCTTCAATATCCATATTCTCAAACACAATTTTATTTATTTGTAAGTTTGGAATATAGTTTATAATAGTTTGATTTAAGTTATCCTTAATTTCATCTTGTGTTATTTTATCATTTGGCTCAAAGATATATTTCTTCAAATCACTACCAAATTCTGGTAGATATAATCTCTCTCCTTTATTTGTTAATAA
>WLWF01001056.1_pt1 | contig 24354 bp, 21 predicted proteins | sample 6718331 | NCBI WGS metagenome assembly WLWF01 (sample SAMN12718692, study PRJNA515312) | sponge metagenome | isolation source: marine sponge | host: Mycale hentscheli | place: New Zealand: South Island, Marlborough, Capsize Point | collected 2003-05-01
TTTGATTAATGTCTTTGTATTTACCTCCAGCTCTTTGATCATCTTTAACATCTCTTTTAAGATAATCCATGTGTGCTTTGTCGTCTCTAATTGCAGCTTTCACATTTTGTTTTGTAATGTGAGTATGCATGTGTTTGTGTATTGGGTGTGCCATTTATTTTTTTTTAATTATTAAAAATATGCTATTAATTTACCTGCAGTAGTTAAAGTGTTTGGTGTACCACCTGTAGCGCCAGCACCTACTAAAACTTTTTGTACCATTACCGGAATAACATCTCCTGCAGGTACAGATTCTATAAACACTAAATCGCCTTCAATTGTTTCTACATACACATTTCCTTGTGTACCTACGTATACTACAGCTCCAGGAGAACTTTGTTCATTAGAATTAAATATTTTGTAATCTTGTACTGCTACTCCTCCTGCAAAAGGAAAAATATCAGCTGATAGTAATAAAGTGTTATTATCTATAACTCTTATTACGGTTGCTACACCTGGTGCATTTATACCAGAAGCTGTTATAGCGTACATATTATATACAACCATACCAGGAGCAACACCTTGATTAGTTGTTAAACCATTAGCAATACGCATATGTACAATTCCAATCTCTTTCATATATTTCAATTTCAGATCCTCTGATCTGCGTTACTCCACGTACAGGGTCAGCATTCAGGATCGAATCGGAGTTACCTGGAAAACGCATGAGGTCTCGATTACGGGATCGATTCTTCTGCGCCGCAAAAACCTGAGAACATTTTTGTCCCACTTCGACGCGCGATTGTGCATAGAGACCTGTAACAAGTTGCTTCATTGACGAGGAGCGACGAAAGGCAGCAGAGTACCCAGCCTCACCGAAAGGACGACCTGCCGACCGCAAGCCAGATACGTTCATGGATCTCCTGACGTTCGCAAGCGTCTGCGTTGATACATCACGTGTGACAACCAGAACTTCATCCGCAAAACTCACGATGGCCGGCAGATCACGTCGTTGCCGCACCTCTCTCAAGTCAGAGCACACCAATACTGATGCGCTCATTCCCTGATGCTCTTGACACAACTGAAGGAGACCACGTGCAGACATTTGGGTTTCTTTGATCGGAGACGATGGTGAGCAGCGCATAGCCTCAAATCGTGTTCTGGCTATGAGTGGTCCCTGAGGGGTTTGAGTTTCAAAGCAGTCTTCCTCATACCGAGTTTCAGCCTCAACATATGGGCTTGCAACGACAACTTGGGCTTTCGCCCATCCGGTCCAGAGGGTGCTGAGTGACTCTTCTTCCTGGCTGTCGAGCGTGAAGATTGCGGCTTTATCGGTCGCTGGGTCGCCGTGAGTTTGTGCCCATGCGCGGAAGCCACGTCGGTACGAAGTATCCGAGTGACTCGCCAGGGGGGCTATCGGCAATTGGATGAATAGGCGCACGCAGATCTCTCTAAAGCCCGAGAAGTGTGGCCTGGCGATCGAAGTCCTTCGCTTGCGCACGAACTTCCTCGAAGGTCCCACGGGCCTTGACGATGCCGTGTTCGAGATAGATGAGTTCATCGACGTTTCGTACTGTGGCAAGTCGGTGCGCGACAGTAATTGTCGTCACCTCGCCTTCCAGTTCTGCAAGCGTGCGGATGATCGCCTGCTCAGTCTCAGCATCGAGAGCGCTCGTTGCTTCATCAAGAACAAGGAGTTTGGGGCGAGTAAACAATGCACGCGCAATGCCAAGGCGCTGCCGTTGGCCACCGCTTAGCTTCACTCCACGCTCGCCGATCGCAGTGTCCAGGCCGTCTCTGTTCGCAACGAGGAATTCGGCCAGGTGCGCCCTCTCCAGTGCTTCCCACACGCGCTCATCATTTACGAGATCCTCTGGAAGGCCCAGGGCAACATTGTCGCGCACGGAGCCTCCCACGAGAGCAACATTCTGGGGAACGTAGGTGATTGCACCTGGCCATGTCGTGATTGCATCCCGGGGGGAGGCTCCACTGACCTGAACAGAGCCAGAGTCAGGATCCAACACGCCAAGGACCAAGTCAGTGAGTGTCGACTTACCGGCTCCCGTCGATCCAACAAAGGCTGCAGACCGGCCGGGTGCAATGGACAAAGAAACGTCTGTGACGGCTGCTTCGTCTGCGTCTGAGTAGGTGAAGTGAACGTTCGACAGATGAACACTTGCCGTGAATCCTGGATACCCCCCTTCTAGGTGATCACGAATCTGTTCTGCAGTAATTCGACGGCTATCGCTGTCCGTCACCTGGCCGTCACTGCTGTGATTCGCCTTCAGGAAGTCAGCCATGAAAAACGTCGGCTGAGCAGCCACACTCGAGTTTCGAACGTTGATGATGGCACCCTGCATACGCAGGATGCCAGGCGTGATGCGAGAGCTGGCTGCGAGGAAGATGGCGACGGTAGCGGCGGCTGAGCCCCAATCCTTTGTCAATATTTGGACCACCCCGAGTAGAAGAATCCCGACGTACAGCGAGGCTTCCAGTGCGTACTTGGGAATCTCCAGAATGAAGGAGTTGGATGCCCCCGCGCGCGCGAAGCGGCCCACCAATCCCGAGTACCTCTGAACATACAGATCTCGACGGTGCAAGACCGTCGTCTCTCGATAGGTGAGCAGCGCCTCGTTGACGACGGTAAGCGTGTCGATAGAGGCGTCCTTCATTGTTTCTGCGTTGCGCTCGGTCCATCGACTTAGTGATCGCTGCAGGAGGACGAGAATGAGTCCGAAAAAGGCAACGACCGTGATCGTGAGAATAGGGTCGTAGAAGAGCAGCGCAAGCCCAACGATGGTGAACAGGAAAGTCTCGGCGGCTATGGTGATACCAGAAGACAACAAGCCTGTCGTTGCTGCTGCAACACCAGTGCCCAGTGCGTAGACGGCTTCAGATGTTGTCCAGCGGAGAACTTTTGCCATAGGAAGATTGAGGAAGCCCCTGGCCAATTGTGTGGACACGTGCGCTTGTTGCGAAGCGAGAAAATGGATGATCCACCGGTTGAGAATTGCTGAGGACACCGTCTTGGCTACCAAGACAAACACGGCCGCCCCCGCAAAAAGTGCACTCAACTGCGTCACTGTGAGATCGCCGAGACCAAGAGCATCGATGATTGCTTGCGCCGGTTTAGGAATGCTCGTGACGCCAATTCCCGAGACGGCGATGGATGCCACCAGGCCAATGAGGGCAATGCCGATCAAGTCCAGGACAGACAACGACAGCTGCACCATAGCGCCGAGGTACAACCATTTTCGTTTTCCGGGTGGGAGCAGGCTGATGGATTTCCGGATGGAGGACCTCAGGCTTCGTTGACGAAAATCCTGTACCTGTAGACCGCCGTGCGGGTTGTCAGGCTCGTCGGTCCGCAAAGCATCCTCACTCACAGCCGCTAGCCTACTTTCGTGCCCGCCTCGACCTTGTTCATTGGTGTGGTCAGCTACGAGGGATCCCGCTTTGCCATCAACCAAGGGGAGTCTGGGCTGGCACAGACTCTGTCGCGTGCAATCGCAGGATCAGAAGTGCAGGTGCTCACGCAGAACCTCTTTGATGAAGCAGGAGGCCAGGTGGGGCCAGGCGATGTTCAAGCATCCCTGACGGCAGAACGTGACGTCGAGCGACGCTGGAGTGCGTTCCTCGACAGACCCGAGGACATCTCTTCCGTGGTCAAACGAACGGCTCGCAAGGCCAAACGCCTATGGCAGCGCGCTCAGCCACCCTCGCCCAGATCAGTCAGGCGCCTATTCAACATCGAGATGTCACACCTAGAACTCATGCGTCAAGGACTCGATTCACGAGCACCGTGGATCCTGATTCTTGAGGACGACGCCTGGTCTTCCGATATCGATGACCTCGCCCTTGGCCTCGCTCAACTGATGGAGACCACATCTCCTCCCGAGAGTTTTGGTTACGCCAACCTGTCCGCCTCCTTTAGCCCACAGCAGTTGGGGATTGATCATCTTCTTCAGCAATCTCAGTTGACATGGAATGGCACAACCCGACGAGACATCTTGCGGTCTTCACTCCCAGTGACGAACACGGTATGCGCAATTCTCTACTCGGCTGAGTTCTTGACCGACCTGCTGGAGGCCATGGACCAACTACCGACACAGCCAATCGTTCCCATCGACTGGAAATTGAACTGTGCTCTCATGATTCTTTTCGATCGCGGCCGCGTCGACGACACTACCTGCGTTTTCGTTCAGCCCAGCCCCATCAAGCAACTGTCCATGCAGTCCAATGGGATACTGCCAGGGTGACGCGATACGAGCAGGCAATCGACCGAATCGCTCGTCGGTTCGGTCTGCAGATTTCTCGAAGCTCTTCGATCAGAGATCGCCTCCCGAGCGAAGCGACGTCGGCAGATCGAGCACTCATTGCATCGCTCAAGCCCTACACGATGACCTCAGCCCATCGCCTCTGGTCCCTGCTGAACGCAGTTCGATACGTCATCGACGAGAACATCCCAGGCGATCTCGTGGAATGCGGTGTCTGGCGCGGGGGAAGCGTGATGGGAATGGCTCGTGCGCTCGAAGAGCATGGTGTCGCCGACCGGCACTTGTGGCTATACGACACATTCCAGGGCATGACCACACCAACGGCTGCGGACGTGGAGGCCGTAACCGGCACTACAGCGGCTCAAATGCTCGCCCAAACAAGTGTGGCTGATGGAAACAACGTTTGGTGTGTTGCGGGGCGTGAAGATGTCGAAGCAAACCTACGAACAACCGGATATCCGATCGACCGATTCCAGCTCGTCGAGGGGGACGTGGCACGCACACTTCATTTCACCACTCCTGAGTCGATCTCTTTGCTTCGTCTGGACACGGACTGGTACGAGTCAACACGAACATGCCTAGAAGTTCTTTATCCAAAACTGTCGGTGGGAGGTGTGTGCATTCTCGACGACTATGGCCACTGGGAGGGAGCGCGCAAGGCAGTTGACGACTATTTTGCGCATCACGGCCCGCGGCCCTACATGCACACGATCGACTACTCCGGGCGCGTCTTTCTCAAGCCCGTGACGCATCGGTGAGGCGACAGCAATGGATCGAAACACTCACGATGCCTTACGTAGAGACGGTGATGGGTACCACGAAAGAAACCACGCGGGAATCGGAACCATTGCCGATCCAATATTTGATCAACTCTGTCTGATTCATGAATCTGAACCGATCACATCCCTTCTCGAGGTCGGTTGCACCAATGGTTTTCGTCTCGAAAAGGCGCGCAAGGCTTTCGCGGCGCGCTGCTGCGGCCTCGAAGTCTCATCCGTCGCCATTTCGGAGGGCAGGACCAAGTTTCCAGAGCTCGAGATCGTTGAGGGCGTCGCACCATCAGATTTGAATTACTGGAGCGACCTCACCTTCGACACGGTGATCGTAGGACATTTTGAATACCTACTGCCCCGCTCCGAGTTGTTTGCTCTTGCATCTGAGATAGACCGGCTCTTGAGGGACGGGGGCCACCTGGTCGTGATGGACTTTCTGTATCCGCATGCAGTGAGTGCGCCGTATACGCACGATGATCAACTTCGGGTCTTCAAGCACGATCCGTCTCGTCCATGGACATGGAGCCCCACGTACAGCTTGATCGGCCGACAGGTCTACGAACTTTCTAAAGACCCGCAACACCGCAAAGATCCCCGTGCCTGGCAAACAGTCGACGTGGTTCGAAAGCTCGCGACCGCCGAAGCCTACCCGGAGATCAACTCTCTCCAGTCGGTTCACGACGATGGATCCCACGCGTGAATCAGGCACCATGGATCACGGTGGTAACCGTGGTCAAGGACGACCCTGAGGGACTGACCAGAACCTACTCATCCTTAGCCGTGGATAGGGACGACGGAGTTGAATACCTCGTCGTTGACAGTTCTGGCGATCGCACGGCAGTCGACCAAGCACTCAAAGAATCAGGACTTCAGCCCCGCGTTCAGTGGATGCCACCCGAGGGCATTTATAGGGCGATGAATGAGGGACTCGCGCTGGCGAGGGGGACCTACGTCTACTTCTTGAATGCGGGTGACGAAATCGCACCCGGGGCGCTGTCGCATATTCACTCTCGGCTCCAAACAACAAACGCCGCCTGGGCTTTTGGACCGGTAGAGATCGTCGGAACGGACGGGACCGTCACAGTCACCGAGGCCATCGACATCAAGAAAGAAAGGATGCACTGCTTCGCTCGAGGGAGGTTCCCTGCGCACCAAGGGACATTTGCTCGCAAGGACATCCTCGAGAGTTTGGGCAGCTTTGACGACAGTTTCCGAATTGCGGCCGACTACGACATGTTTCTCAAGCTCTCGGAGGTAGCCGAACCTGAGGTGCTTTCACACGTCGTATCCACCTTCCACGAAGGGGGCGCATCCACGACGCAATGGGCACGATCGCTGCGCGAATTCCACCGAGCCCGCCTGAAGGTCATTCAGCCAACCGGTCGGGATGCGCTTCGTGAGAAGTTTGAAACTGGCCGGCAGTTCGCTGCCATGGCAGCGCATCGATCCCCGTGGCCTCTCGCTGCAGCGCTGGCCTTGCTCGTCTTCCTTACCTTGGTATTTACCGGCGTCACCTCGCCTACGGCAGGACTCTTGACCATTGCCGTGGGGCTTCAGGCAACAGTTGGAGCCGCCTTCTGGAGGCTGTTGCGTCCCAAACGTTCCGTTCCGATACTGGAGGCGGTCGGTGTAGGGGTGGGTTTGGGCACCGCGCTAGCCATGCTCGTCGGCCTATTCCTGAGTTGGTGGATCGCCCCAGTGCTGGGATTCATCTTGTGGATCGCATTTCGTCGATTCCGAGGCGCTGTCGCGCCGTTTGCACCCCTTCAGCGGCCGGATCTGCTGGCTTTAGTCGTAGGCCTGACACCAGGTCTTGCAGCGCTGCTATTGGCTATTCGAAGTTACCCGCTGAATTGGTCAGGGCTGTGGACTGGCTATCACGGCGATATGGCCTTCTTCGAGGCTCTCGCAGCTTCGCAGGCTCGTCTCGGTCCCGGGGCCAGCATCTTCGTCGACGGGGCTGATCTGCGGTACCACTCTCTCGCCTACGCCTGGGCTGGGGAATTGACGGTATTCACTCAGGCCGAACCATTCGTCGTCCTCACTCGATTGGTTCCCATCGTCATGTTGGTGGCGGCTATCGGAATCGTTTCAGCATGGACTCGAAACTTGTCCAAGCTCTGGTGGACCCCTTCTCTGGCCGCGGGGCTGGTGGTGACAGGTGGCTTTGTCGGAGCAACATTCGGCGGCATCCTCAATATCGACTCGCCATCGCAGACGATAAGCACAGTCTGGCTTCTTGTGTTGTCCTTGACGCTCCTCCAAGGTCTGCGTCTTCAAAACTTTGGCAGACACGCACTCGTGTTTGCAGCCTTGGTGGTGGCCGTGACCGGTAGCAAGATCAGCACGGCCGCAGTAGCCGCCGCTGGCTTGGGGGTCGTCCTCCTCGCCGGACTTCTTCGACACACTCCGTGGAGGTGGCGGGCGGGCGGATTTAGCGTGGTTGGACTCCTCGCCGGCTTCGGCGCCTACCTCTGGCTGCTGTCCGGATCAGCCAACAGGGGCGGCCTTGATCTCTTCTCCCTTCTCGATCGCGCATCGAGCGTTCAGGGACTCAATCCCGTCATCACTCCGCGCGGCGTTCTGGCAGGGATAGTCCTTCTTGTCCTTGCCGTATTGCCTCGGTGGAGTGGGCTGGTTTGGCTGTGGGGTGACCGATCTACTCGCTGGGAACCCACCACGATCTACGGAACGGGGTTGGCCATCGGCGGTGTCGGCTCTCTCTTGGTTCTCAGTGGAGGCTTCAACGATCTGTGGTTCGCCGTCTCCGCTTCTGCTCCGCTGGCTGTGTTGTCCGCAGTTGGTGTTGGCTCGGCGGTCATGTTCCTCGGCTCGAAAGCCCACCGGCGCCTTCTGATTGCTGTGATCAGTGGCCTGTTGACTTCGGTTGTCGTTGCGTTGTTGTGGACAACGGGCACCACAGGCATCATCGGGATCGGGTGGCGGTGGATTGGGCCTCTCGTAGCCATTGTCGCCGGTTTGGTCGTCGGCCTGGTTCTGTCACGAAAGCAAAGCAATCACCGATGGAAAAGTGCGGGGGCCTACGCGGTCGTCGCCCTTGTCGTAATGTCTCTTCCGGCGCGCGTGATTTACGCAGCGGCTGAGCCTTTTGCCCGAGAATATGGAGGAAGCCGCTCAACCGTCATCTTCACCAATTCAGGCGACTTTGTTGCCCTGCGCGATCAAGATGCACCACCCGGTTGGTCCGACTCGCACAACCGGGCTGGAGAATGGCTACGCTCCAATGCGGGGTCCGACGACGTCATTGCGACAAACGTTACCCGCAGTGCACTCGTGCCTGCACTCTCACGACTCACCACCTACGCATCCAATCTGCGGCTGCAAACTCCCTACGGTCGGCAAGATCAAGTGGACCTCGCACTTGATCGTGAGCGGGATTCATAGGACTTCAACGCAACGCCCTCACTTTCATCGGTCGCACCATTGTGCGCAGCTGGCGTGGATTGGGTGTGGGTTGATACACGCAAAACTCCCGTACGTAACTGGGAACCCTTTGCAACTCTTGCTTGGAAAAGTCCTGAGGTCTTCATTCTGAAGATTGATCAATCAGCGTGTTGATGCCTTCATTGCACGTCGATTGACTTCTCTGGCAGCTATCCGTGTTGCCATTCGCACCGGCCCCTCCCACACCCAGGCCAGGCGTCGGGCAACCGGCCCCAAAGCCGCTCGCTTTGCACGTTCGGACTCCGCGATATTCCGTGTTCGATCGTCCACGGTCAGAGAGTCCGGGTGCCAGCGAAAACTCGACACGACTTGCCCCGTATCAATGAAGGAGCCTTGCTTCTTCAACTTCAGAAGTAGATCCAAATCGAAAGCCAGACGGTACGAAGAATCTAGACCGCCTACTTCCTTCCACGCCCAAGCCCGGACGAGCATTCCAGGTTGAGGAATGAGATCTGGTCCCCAGGCAAGAATCCGTGGAGCCCACCGACCAGCTCTGCTTGTCCACAACTCCGATCCGTGTGAGTCGATATAGCGGCAGGCACCAAAAGCCACCACCGCAGAACTGTTTGAGTGCAACGCATCAATTGTTGACTTGAGTGAACCTGGTTCCAGCACATCATCATCGTTCAACCAGTTCACGAAATCGTGCCGGACGAGCCCTTTCGAGACTCCAAGATTGATCGCTTCTGGTAACCCTCCGGGGTCGTCGATCACATCAGCCCGAAACTCTTTCGCTAGATCCGTAACCCTAGAGGCCTGCGAAGGTGCGACAATAACGACGTCCACCGGGACTGACTGAGCGCGAATGGACAACAGAGTTTCGCGCAAATAGCCAAGCCGCTCCCCCAAAGTAGGGACGACGAGAAGGACCTCCGCATCACCTCCAGACTCCGACACGTTCGTTATCGTAGGCGCGTGACCTCCACCGGAGTGAAACCCAGCACACCAAGTGCTGAGGGAAAGTTTCTGCACGACATCGCCCACCGGCTCTTTCCCATCAATCGGAGCATCACTGGCGACGGTGTACGTCAAACTCTCCGGGAGATTCAACGCTTTCTTCCGACGCTCCGCATGCATGAGGTGCCTACGGGACAAGAGGTGCTCGATTGGATCATTCCTGAAGAGTGGAACGTTTCCGAGGCATACATATCTGATACCTCAGGCCGAAAGATAGTGGACTTTGCCAAGTGCAACATCCACTTGATGAACTACTCCACACCCATCAACGACGTGTACTCGCTGGACACCCTGCGAGAGCATCTTCATACAGACCCGGCACACCGAACGGCCGTTCCCTACGTAACCAGCTACTACCGACGTGATTGGGGATTCTGTCTCTCAGCCGAGCAATTCACATCGCTGGCGGACGGGAACTACCAGGTCGTCATTGATTCCTCACTCGAGTCGGGATCACTCACGTACGCGGATTTCATCCTGCCGGGTGAATCGTCTGCAGAGGTATTGATCACCACGTACGTATGTCACCCATCCTTGGCGAATAACGAACTTTCCGGCCCCATGGTTTCTCTTGGGCTTGCACTGTGGTTGCAGTCCTTACCGCACAGGCATTACACCTACCGATTTGTTTTTGCTCCTGAAACGATCGGGGCGATCACGTACATCGCCAACAATTTAGAGGCCCTTCGTGACAACGTCGTTGCAGGCATCAACCTCACGTGCATTGGTGATGACGGGGACTACTCCTACCTCGCTAGCCGCTTGGGCAACACCCCTCTCGATCGCATCGCGCAACGTCAAGTTCAGCAGAGACCCAATCCCGCGATCTATACCTACCTCGATCGGGGTAGCGATGAGCGTCATTACGGAATGCCAGGAGTTGATGTTCCCATCATCTCCCTCATGCGGACCAAGTATGGAAAGTATCCCGAGTATCACACTCACTTAGACGACTTGAGTGTCGTGACGCCAACCGGACTGCAGGGAGGGCTTGACTTCGTTCGAGACTGCATCACAGAGCTTGAAGACTCTCTCTATCCGACTACGACAGTTCTTGGAGAACCACAGTTGGGAAAGAGAGGGCTCTACCACACACAGCATGCCCGCACTGTCACTGATCAGGTTCTTCTGCGGACGCACGTCCTTGCGTATGCAGACGGACAGCACTCAGTCAAGGATCTGTCACAACTCCTGAGCGTTCCAGAAGCGACGATTCTTCTCTTCGTGAATGAACTCCTCGAGCACGGGCTCATCACGCACGAACGCCTACAGAAGCCACACCCATGAAAACACTCGACTTCGCTTTGATGCTAAAGACGTACGCGGCTGACAGAGATTACGCGCAACGTCTCGTACGGAGCTTTCACCGACACAACATAGATGGACTGCACCTTTTTTGTGTGGTGCCCCGATCAGACCTACATCTCTTCCAAAGTCTCGAGGCGGAGACCATTTCTGTTCTATCCGAAGAACCTTTCGAGCAGTACTTCGCCTCCTCAGCGGTGCACGGCATTCGCCCCGGCTACATCAACCAAGAAATCGTAAAACTGGCCTTCTGGGAGATCGGGTGTTCACACAACTACTTCTGCATTGATTCCGAGGCGGTATTCATTCGTGATTTCCGGCACGCAGACTTCATTGCACCCGATGGTTTTCCCTACACTGTGCTCGTAGAAGACAAGGAACTACTGGTTGAACCTGAGTACTACTCGCAGTACTGGAAATCGCGAGAAGAAAGTCACCGACTCATCGCTGAAACTCTCTCCATGTCCGATCCGATTATTCGGACCTGTCATGGTCATCAAACATTCTCTCGAGTAGTTCTGCAGGACTTCAAGGACAACTTCCTGACTCCACGAGGATGGTCTTACCTTGATGCACTTCGCGTATCTCCGTACGAATTCACGTGGTACAACCTCTGGCTACAAAGCCGGAATCCAATTCCCATTCATCAACGTGAACCCCTCGTCAAGGTCTTCCACAGCGAAAGTCAACACATGGAGTATGTGTTGCGCGAAATTACCATTGAGGATGTCGCGCGCGGCTACCTAGCCGTTCTCATTAATTCAAACTTCACGCGCGACCTCGGGGTATTGGACTTCGGAGAACCTAAGGCACATGCCCTTGCAAGATATTTAAGCTACACAGATCTTGTTCGACTAGGGCTTGCCAAATGGAAATTGTCCTTTGCACGTCTCACGCGCAAACTTGGGTGAGACAGTAACTACCTCAAGAAGACCATCATGGGTACTACAGCATCCATGGCTGAATAATGCACTGCTCGTCATCTCACCGAAGTTGCTGGAACGTCCGTCATCAGCGCTAATCCGATCCAACGGTCACGCCCTACGTTTGCCCCCGGCTCTTGGTCCATGAGTGTTCAGCTGCCTTAGCGGTTGGTTTCCCAAGGTGCCATTTGTCTTCGTTTGCCTACACATCGTGGATTCGCGCTACCGCAGGCGACGAGCCTGGCGTCGCGCTGACCAGTCACTCAAATTCAAAACCAACATGATTGAGTCGACTAATCTCACTCCTCCCAATTCGAGGCCGTCCTGAGATTTGCGGATCCATTCGAAATGGAATCCGCGCCGAAGCATCATCAGTCCATAGCTGACTGCGCCCTGCCACGTCCCACGTTGAGGAGCGGAGATCTGAACTCGCAGATCATTCGCATTCGCAGAATTTGCAGCACATTCCAACTCGTCATATGCGGATGGTCCAAGGACTATGACGGGCTTCTTTGCATAGGCCGCTTCCACACCCGTGGTGGATCCGAATGTCACGACAACATCAGCAAGGTCCATCAGGGTGTACGAGTCAACGTCAGACCATTCATCAAGATGCAAATCTGGGCCTGCAGTCTCAACAGCTTTGTGCCAGTCCTCTACGTCGAGACGAGCTTTCATCCGCTTGTGAGGATGAGTCCGGACTACAAGAAAGGTGTCTTGGTTTTCGCGGCAAATCTGCGCAACGGCTGCCAGGGCTCCTGGCTGGCCATAAAAGAACTTCTCCCAGTCCACATCCAACTCAGAAATCTCATCACCCGATGAACTGAAGAAGACAACAATCCGCTTATCTCGCGGTAATTCGATCCCACGACCGACCACCTGACTCTCCACGAACCTCGCATTTCTCTTATCTTCATGACGTCGTCTTTCGTCGAACCAGCGGCTTCCGACTTCGTCTCGGTCGCTTTCATCCCACGACGAGTAAAGCTTCTTCATCCGGTCTTGTAGGGCTGACCAATCATGGGTTGCATCACAGGTGAGGTCATAGTCGGTCTCATTGCCGCCAAAGTCGAAGGACAGTACTGGCAGGCCGTGGCTCTCTGCGGCTGCGTGCGCAGCAGCATCGTGCAGAAAACGCCCGTTGAAAACAATCAGACACGTGGACCGTCGCTGCTCAACCACTTCCCATACCTGGTCATAGGCATAGGCGAACGACTCAAGAGACGCCTCCACCCAACGCCGCGGCCACACAAAGTCTTCGCGCACTGGCGTTTCACTATCCGGATGCACCTGGAGGATGGCTCTTCCCACTGGTGCGCCTCGGTACTCAAGATCGCGAATTGAGGACCGTTCCAAACTGTCGACCAGAGGCAAATCCTTCTGTGGTCTCCAGCGTCTCAGCGGGGGTTCGCACAACGCGTCCCGGGCCATGCCAAGATCTCGTAACCCACGAGCGACTCGCTGGTCACGTGCTGGCGAAAGGAAGAGACGCGCAAGAGAGTGACTGGTGGTCCAACCAACGTCTCGCATCGGCGTCTTGTCAGCCCACAAGGCCACGGCTACATTCGACTTCATCGAGTGCAGTGTTGCTGCGATTTCGCCAACTACGGAAGTGTTCATTTCCCACTGGCTAAAGGACACCACGAGCGGCCTTGCAAGTTCGTTCGAGGAAAGGTGGTCACTTAGATATCCCGAGAGTGATTCATGCTCAGCACGCACCTTCACTCCACCATCCGAGATGTTCATGCCATCGTCCAGAGGGAAGACCTTCTCAACGCACTGCCTCTCGATAGACCTCAGCAGTCCGCTGCGCATTGCGCCTCCACGTAAAGGTGCGAGCTCGCTCAAGCCCACTGTCTGACAGAGATCGACTCAGCGACGCGTCAGTTAAAACAGCGTTGATACAGTCCGCCAATTCAGGGATATCCCCTGGCGCAAAATACAGTGCTCCGTCGCCTCCGATTTCTGGAAGGCTCGTTGATCGTGCCAAGATGGTGGGAGTACCTGAAGCCATCGCTTCCAGAGCTGGAAGCCCGAAGCCTTCAAACCGCGAGGGAAAGACAAATAGCTCGGCATTCGAATACGTTGTGGGCATGAGGTCATCAGACAGGAATCGTTGGCTAACACGTCGTCGAATGCCCAACTCTTCGAGCATTGATCCCTCCTGATTGCTCAAACCATTTCCCCCGACACACAACAATTCAACCTCGTGGTCGACTTGTGCAACCTCCGCGAATGCCCGAAACAAAATCTCGGCGTCCTTGTACTGATGTCTGTGTCCAACGAAAAGGATGTATCTCTCCGGCAGGAAATCGGCTCGCTGTACTCCGGGTCGGAAGTGTGGACTCACCCCAAGGTGAACAACGTGGACTGGAGCCGCGATATCTCCGTATACCCTGAGCAGGTCTCGTTTCGTTGACTCTGAAATGCAAATCAGTTGATCTGCTGTGCGGATGTAGCGCTCCTTCAAAGTCAAGAAATCGAGCCGTCGCCTCGTCGATGGCATGAGTTCTGGAATCATGTCGTACACGCTCACAACACGTCTACCTATGCGCCTTCTACGTAATCCATTGGGAAGGTAAAAGGTGCTATGAACGATGTCGGCGACAGGCTGCTGGCCCACGTCGCTGAAGTACGCGGCCAACGCCGTCCACGGGTTTCTTGCTGGTCTCACGCTCATTGCACGACATAGGCGATCATCATCAAGGACATACCTATTTACGATCGGAGATTGGAACGGAACGAGTTCAATGTCCGATACGACACCTGCATTCAACTGCATGGCCAACTCAGAGAACATTCGCGAAATACCCCCGACCGGTTGAATCGCAAATATTTGCTCGTCAAGGGCTACGCGCACTTGCCAATTCTATGGTCACCCGGATCAGTGTTCCTTCTACGATGTGGTTCGAGCCCTACGGAGGATGATGAATCGAGTTGGATCCCTACAGCAGGTCGTCGTTGTCCCATGGAATGGCTATGTAAATCGATTGCAGGCCTGGGCTAGTGCTTCAATCCTGGCACAAAGACTCAGGGCAGAGTTGCGCGTCGCCTGGGAAGCAGAGCCAGTTGCACCTGCTTCTGCGTCAACGTTGTTCTCTCCATCTCTGATCAGTGAGTCTTTCGTGTCCTTGGACTACGTGTCAGACTTACTTGGCCACCATCACTCCGAGATGCCGCGATATCTGACGATCAACAGGGGCCAAGGGGTCGCCTTCCTAGCTGGTCACGATCGTGGCGAGCAATACTTCATGGACGAACTTTTACATGAGTTACAAACACAACCAGTAATTTCAGCCCTGGTGATTGTTGCTGGTGGCAAATTTCATTTGCCATATGAGAAAGAATTCATGAGCAAGCGTCGAACTTTCTATCAGCAAGTCTCTTGGCACTCCGAAATCCAGGATCAATACCTCGACACACGTCCACCCGGCGCCGAGTACCTCGGTCTCCACATTCGTGAAACTGACAGATCCCGTGAAGCACCAACGCAACGGTCGCTCACGCGAGCCGTGCGCCGCCTTGCTGAGGAGTTGAAGATAGAGAACATTCTCGTGACGGGGGATACTGACTCGGCGAGATCTCAATGGTTCGATGAGTTGAAGCGCCTTGGACTCTCACCATGGGTGAGTGCTGCAACAAACTTCAATCGTGGGGAAAGTGAATCGGCTCGCGATGCGATTGCTGACTGGATTCTTCTCGGAAGATCCGAGGCGATCATCTACTCAGCACAGTCCTCCTTTGGGCAGGAAGCTGCGATCATGACGACCTATCCTGAGCACTGCCGTGGACTCCAAGCACCGCGCGCTACACAGGGATTCCGCGACATGAACCGGATCGCCAGGTCAGCAATAAGAGCAATCTCTAGTGGGCGTTCTACTCAATGATCAAACCCTTCGGCCACTGACCATCGATAGCGGACAAAGCTGAGTCAGGGCTAGGTGTGCACAACGGATAGTTCGTCCAACACTGATCGGAATCCGTTGGCCGAAGCACCGTCAGTCCACTCTCAAGCGTCATCTCCGACACTGGAACATCGACAACTGGTGAGAAGCTCACCGGAATCTCGAAGCCGACGTTGAAGCTTCCCGGTTGATCTATGGCTCCCCAATCAAGACGGAATACCGATGAATAGGCCGTGACCACAAACACAGGCAACGTCATCAATATGACCAAGTGGTCGACTCGTAGGTGTTTCGCGGCAGGGTCTTTGATGCTCGTCATGCTCAATGACCAAAGAGCCCAACCGAGTGGAACTGTGGCAAGTGTGAACAGCGCACCCCACGCGAATCGGTACGAGGGAGGAGTCGCAACCCACCAGGTGACCGTTGCCACAAGGCTCGGCGCCGTCGCAAGAAGTGCACGTGCAAGAAGTCGCGACTCCTTCGATCGGCGGTCAGCGATGGACAACAGGATTGCCGCCGCCACTGCCAGAGCCAAGAATTCATACGTTTCCCACTGCTGCACGCGGTCAACGAACCATGGCCCTACCCAGTCCCACCCATCGATCGAATTCCAAAGATCCTCGGGGTTGCGGTGGTACCCAAGCGTGGCCACTCGAAAGGGCGTGGGGTCAACCGCTCGCCACGGGACATCGAAAGACCACACGGAGAGGGGGTACTGGAGCCACCCACTCAAGATGCGGTCTCGTGCCGTAGTGACGACAAGTGCCGCCAGCCCAATTCCCAGGGATAGGAAAACAGGGGCGGCAACATTTTTCGAGGCTGGTCGCCGGCGCCACAAGAGTGCGGCAAACACCAGCATGCATCCGATCAGGTAAGCACCGGCCGTGGGGCGAATCAGGGTCACGGTGGTGCCGACAACAATCGCGGTACTCGCAGCCGTAAGCCACTCCCCCCTGCCCTGCACTGCATCAGCAACATAGGCGGATGCCACCACCGTGAGAACTAAGGCCGCAGAGTCCTGCGAGGGGCTGGTCACCCAGAAATCACTGAGGGCGACCATCGGCACCCACGTCGCCACCAAGCCCGCAGCAAGGACAAACAAACCAGGACCATGCCGCTTGGACAGAAGGCGCAGCAGCAAATCCAGCGCCGCAACAGCCATTACCAGTCCGTTCAGCAGTCGATACCCCTCGAGGCCCCAGGGGCCGTTAGTGAGCAAGGCGGCGAGCGGGAAATGCGCAGTTCCGTATCCGAACGGGAAGTACAGGTTCGCCAAACCGGGAATCGCTGAGTGTTCAGAGGTATAGCGAATAGCGCCCAGATGATAGAGCCCGGTGTCGTAATTCGTGACGGGTCCGAGTGCAGCGACGGCAAAGTAAACCGTGACCACAAAGGTGGCAATCACCAGGACAGGTACGAATCCACGGAAACGAAAAGTCATTCGCGTCCAGTCACGTTGTCGATACAGAATCCAACCAAGGAACCCGAGACCACCACCGACAAGCAGGCCGATGGCGGCAACCTCTGCGCTGGAAAGCGGAGCAAACAGGCTCATCAGGAGACAGAAAATGCCGATCAGAATAAGTCCCCACCACGCACTCAAGCGCAGCACAAGCAGTTTGCTGGACGACTTCACGATGGCCAGGACCGGGAGGAGGCCCACGGAAACAAGTATCAGGAGTGCGGCGAACCAGGTGGTGAGGACGAGCAGGGTGCCGGTCGCAATCGTCACGAAAATACGTTACCGAGCAACAGACCGGAAGTATTCGATTGTCCGCTTTAGTCCCTCGTCTAAGTCAATCATCGGCCCCCAACCCAATTCCGTCCGTGCACGATCAATATTGGGTTGCCGCCTAACGGGGTCGTCTTGTGGCAATGGCCGGTACTCAATCCCAGCGGAAGTACCTGTCATTCGAATCACCTTGTCTGCCAACTCGGCGATCGTAAACTCTCCAGGGTTTCCAAGGTTGATCGGACCGGTGACGTTATCGGGACTAGCCATCATGGCCATCAGTCCGTTGATGAGATCGTCTACGTAGCAGAAGGAGCGTGTCTGCTCACCCTTGCCGTAAACGGTTAGTGCACTGTCAGCGAGAGCATGAACAATAAAGTTTGACACCACACGGCCGTCGTGCGGATGCATACGCGGACCGTAAGTATTGAACAGACGGACAACTTTGATCTTCAGGTCGTGTTGCCGATGGTAATCAAAAAAGAGGGTCTCCGAGCAACGCTTGCCTTCGTCATAACATGCCCGCGGACCTATCGGGTTCACGTTGCCCCAGTAATCCTCATCTTGTGGGTGGACTGCCGGATCGCCGTACACCTCCGATGTACTGGTGAGGAGAATCTTTGCCCCGGTCCGCTTGGCTAGCCCCAGCATGTTGATGGAGCCGTGCACGGCCGTTTTGGTGGTTTGGACAGGATCACGTTGGTAGTGAACGGGACTTGCCGGACACGCAAGGTGATAAATCTCGTCAACTTCCACGTACAGCGGGAAAGTCACATCGTGACGAATGACCTCGAAGCGAGGGTTGCCAATTAAATGAGCAATGTTGTCTTTGGTTGATGAGTAGTAATTGTCCACGCACAGGACGTCATAGCCGTCATCAAGTAGGCGCTCACATAGGTGTGATCCAATGAACCCTGCTCCACCTGTGATAAGGATTCGTCCTTTGGCGATGCTCATGACTTTCGCCTTCCGTAATGCATGAAGTAGGTTTCCGCTTGACGTAAGATACCTCGCCAGTTTGCCTGGAAATGATGCTTGCGTGTCCACGTGTCCGCTTGCGTGTCCAGTTCAACCGGCAACTCCGCTAACGGGAAGTGGATTTCTCTGATGGGCTGGAGTTCTTCTCGATTCTCAACTGTATGCGTGGCGTCGTCTCCAAACCCAATGTTCTCAATCAAGTTCATGTTGCTGGTGGCGGTCCACTGGTTCGCCACCATGCCGGCAAGAACCAATTGACCGTCCCATGTGTCGACCTTTTTTCGGGCCAAGAGTTCAAAAGTGCTGGCCCAGTACACGGCTCCGGACACCGAGCGGCCCGAGCGAGACCACAGCGTTCGTGGTGGTAGGTCTCTCTGCCATCCCCAGATGTCGAGTTGATGTCGCTGCCAAGAACGACGCCAGGCTGCCCAGCCCCAGATGTGCGGAACTTGGCTGAATCGGTACGGGTCCTCCGGATGGGAGAGAGCTTCGGGTGGGACGAAGTTGCAGCCCGAAATCGCAAAAACTCGATCATCATTCCGGTACCGGTCCAAGAGGGTAGAACAGAATTCAAAGAAGGAAGGAACGGGAATGATGTCGTCTTCGAGAATGATTCCTTGCTCTACGTGCTCGAAGAACCAGGAGATCGCGCTGCTCACTCCCCGACCACAACCAAGGTTCTCTTCGCGAATAAGCGTGTCCACAGTGCAGTCCCAATCGATGCTGCCCAGTAGATCGCGACACTGTTGGACTCGCTGCACATCGCCTGGCCGTTCCCTGCGGGGACCGTCAATGGCGATGAAGAGGCTCCGTGGCTGGACTTCTCGCAACCGTGCCAGAAGTTGATTGAGATGGTCGGGTCTGTTGAAAGCGATAACGAGAATCGGTTCATCGACTAGTTCAGTCATCGTCACGTTTCCGCAACTCCCGAACTTCGTCATTCAAAAGAGCGACTTCCTCTGCGAGGCGCCGAATACGCATCTCATGCCTGCTGAGTTCATAACTCAACTGCACACTCACAAGAACGAGTAGAACGACCGTGATGAAGAACAGAAGATTGGACGGCGTCTCGATCCCGAGCAGATCGGACACCCACCGCAACGCCCCGGGTATCACAGCAAAGAGGAAAGCGACTCCCGAAACCAAGAGCCACAAGACCGCGTATTTCTCACGCAGCACTCCGCGTCGGAGCAGAACGAAAACGAAGATGAACGTGAGAATTGATGCCCCGACGGCCAGAAATGTTGCTGTCATGCGGCATCCGTCCGAGGTGTTCTGCGCTTGAGAGACGTCGCAAGAATCGCCAAGGTCGCCCGCCCGAGATACATGGCCGACCACAGAGCATTCTTGCTAGGGCGCCCGGTTTGCCGGAAGTACATCGTCACCGGCGCTTCGTGAACCACAAATCCTTGGCGAATCGCGATAGCCAAGGAGCCGACGGTGTCTCCTAGGTAGTCCGCTGGGTACTCCGCCGCAAACAGATCAATTGCCCTGGGTCCTGCCGAACGGAAACCGCTCGTTGGATCCGAAATGGTCCCTCGGTTCATCCGCGAGAGCGCCTTACTCAGCAGCACCATGGCCCAGCGCCGTGGCCCGCCAACGAAGTACATCGAGTTTGGATGAAAACGAGTTCCGACCACGATGTCGGCGGTGTCTAAGCCTTCGAGAATGCGGTCGAGGTCACCCGGATCATGTTGACCATCGGCATCCACCTGAGCAAGCGCTCTGTAGCCGTGACGTTGGGCGTAGAGGAAAGCAGTCCGCATGGCCCCACCGACACCTACATTGAAAGGAAGAGAGACAACTGTCGCCCCCACTTGACGGGCGAGCGATGCCGTTGAGTCCTGGGATCCATCATCAACGACCAGGATGTCCACATCAGGTCGATGCTCCTGAACCTTGGCGATTACGTCTGCAATCGACCCTTCTTCATTCCATGCTGGAATCGCAACTAACTCGGACGACGCATTCACATTGATAACGTTAGCCTCTTACGGGTCGTGGCCCGAAGACTTCCCTTTAGTTCTTGTGGGCCTGTCATGAAGTAGGGGGCACCAATGACTCGTCGCCGGTGGCGAATACGACGCCCCATGCTTGTGCCGGCTACGTGGCAAGGCTCTGTTGAGCACTTCTACCACTTTCTTATGGGCTATTTCGTGCCCTTGGTCCGCTGGCAAGAGCAAACAGGCAGAATGGAATTCAGCGTGCGGGAATGCGGGCCAATGAATCCCTGGTTCAATCTGCTACGCCCCCAAAGTGATGTCGATCTCATGACGCCCAGTTGGATGTTGCAGCGCTATTTGACTCACAAGCAGGAGTACCGCGTATTCCACGAATGGGACGACCCCCGGCGCTTTCACAAAAGGACGCTGCGTCACGTGGCTTCAACAGTCCTATCGCGAATTCAGCAAGAGGAAACACCTAGTCGTGATCATCAGATTACCGTCATCGAACGCCGCCCCAGTCCGGACTTTTACCTCACGGGTTCGTCGGACGCCTATGCCTCTGGATCGGACTGGCGATCTGTGCCCAACCTTCAGGAGGTGGTGGATCGGCTGCAGGGAATGGGTGAGGTGCAACTGATCGACACAGCGATCTTGAAGCCCGTGGAGCAAGTGCAGTTACTTGCAGAGACAGACGTGCTTATTGGACAGCACGGGGCGGGGCTAGCAAACATGATGTGGATGAAGCCTGGCTCTATTGTCATAGAGATTCAGCCACCGCTAATCGCTCCGATCGACCGAATCTTCGCGAGTCTGGCAGGGGCTATATCCCTCAACCACCTAACCGTTGCTCAAACCGACGAACATGCGCCCATCGAGGCTGCGGCTGTTGAGAGGGCAGTGGTCAATGCACAGGGGAGCCCCGGTCGATTCGTTCCCCCATTACTGGGACGACAGCCGCTACGTGCACTGCGTCAGTTTCCCAGACGCTATTAATGGCACTTGTCCCAACGCCTAGGACACACACATTTGAGCAACGTGATGCACGAAGTCTCGCCACCGTGGAATGGCCTGCCGGTCGATTTCAGTAGAGAGGTCACGGATTCGACCTGGTTCAGCCCAGGAGAGCAGAGACTCCGCCACATCCACGGTGTCAAGCTCTCCTAGGCGCCGAGCGCCGCGACCCTCCATAATCTCGGCCGCTGGCTGGATCCCTCCGTACAGCGTGGGCGTGCCGAGCATGGCTGCCTCCAGGACTGGAATCCCGTAGCCCTCGATACCGAGCGACAGGAAAGCATCCGCTGCCTGCATGTGGCGCCAGACATCTCCATCGGAAGCTCCTTCGATCCAGGAGACGCCGAGGTCTGCTGCCACGGCCTCACGGATCGCTTCGTTGATGGCGGTGTCCGAGGCTGAAGGATTGCCCACGAAAGTGAGGCTGATATTCGGGTTTCGCTCGCGGGCGGAGAGGAAGGCCTCGAGGATCTCCCGGGGCATCTTGCGGGCCTCCATCGTCCCAACACGCAGAAATGTCAGGCCGGTCCCACCGGTCGATTCGGCACCGTCTCGTGCCACCTCAGTGTCCATCACATGGTCACCACCGGGGTGGGCAACAGTGATGGGCAACGTTGGATCACGGCGCAACCGCCGAAGGATCGAGTCGCGCGCGTATTCCGAGATGCACACGATGGAATCAGCCTGTGTCAGTAAGCGGAAGTACTCACTCACTTGTGCATTGGCTCCGGGAACAAATCGATAGTTGCCCGGATCGGTCATCGGGAGTGTGTCGTAACCGATCATGATGACCGGCATGGACTGTTCGAAAATGCGAAGTCGCTCAAGAACGCTCGGAAGGTAAGAAACCTCGGGCAAGATCCACCGTGAGTAAATGGACACCAGAGTTCCCAATCCCACATGCAGGCATTCGTCCGACAGTTGCTGAACTCGAGCGGCAACCAATTCGCGTAATTCGGTGGGCGACGCGGCGGTGAATGCCTCATTCAAGAGTTCTGCCGCTTGCTGCGGTGAGGCGATGAGGTACCCATCTGCAGACGGGATCACGAAATCAGCGACGACTTCTTCGCTCGGCCATTCCCGTGCCAGGTATTGCAATACTCGTTGAATACCTGATGTATACGGATCAGCGATGAACTGTCCCAGGTCGATTCCTACGCGGGTCACGACGTCGCCCCGCTTTGTCGGTGCTGCATAACTCCGGTGTCCAGTCCGTCAAGGGCGGCATTGCGCTTGGCGTCCTTTCCAGTTCTGATTCGATCAGGATGGAGTTCCAAGAGCTCGAGGATCTCGGGATAGTCAAACGGGCGTTCCGTCAACGACGCATAGACCCAGCGAACGAATTCGAGGTCTTCTGCGTTGTCCACTGTCCATCGCATCTGCGAGTTATCTCGTCCTGTCGGATCCGAGAAGTTCTCGATGATGAACATTTCAGGGCGTCGATATATGCCAAGGGTGACGTGCTCGCGCTCCGCCGCGTCGTATGAAGTGCTCGCAACCTTTCGCAGCGCCTCGGCAGTGACTACCTCCACATCCAAACCATCCGGATAGGTCGGTGCCATGGTGTTCGAGACGTAATCGACTTGGGAATCATGAAAGGCCGAGATCACGTCATCAATAACCGTGGGGGATACCAGAGGACAATCTGCCGTCAATCGAACGACGGCGTCTGCCTCGTGAGTCGCGAGCACGGACATGAACCGATCGAGCACGTCGCTTAACGCGCCGCGTACAACATCGAAACCAGCATCCGCCACAACACGAGCCAGGTCGTCGTCGCCAGGGTTGGCAGGAACCGCAACGACAACCCCGTCGAGCCGCTCGGCTCGAGCTATGCGCCTGAGTTGCTGCACGATCATTGGCTCTCCTGCTACGGGAGCAAGAACCTTCCCCGGCAGTCGTGTCGAAGTCATTCGAGCTTGCACAATCGCCAGCGTGGTGCCTCGAGGGTTTCGCGTAGTCATGCGATCGACTCCTCGATGATGGCCAGAAGTTGTTCCGCGTAACGCGCTGGGGATTTCGCATCCAGATAACTGCGGCGCAGGACCTCCCGGTCGACATCCGACATCGGCTCCTCCAGAGCCACTTCAACCGCCTCGGCAACCAGGACGGGGCTCACACTGTCTGGCAGTGGTCGGATGAAAGCGGGCGGATCGACATCCACGCAGAGCCCTCGACTCGCGACGGCTGGTGTCCCAAAGGCGGCTAGGTCACTAAGTGGGCCACTGACACCGAGCAGCGGGCTTACTCGGAGCTGGATGCCGAGGTCCACGGCAAGTAGCCAGTCGCGGAATCGCTCCTCGCTCTGGAAGCCGGTCACCTGCACGTGGTGGATGCCCCACTGTCGCGCGCGCTCTTCGATCTGTTCGGTCACGTCTGCAGTTCCTGCGCCGATCAAGTGCAGGGCAATTGTGTGACCCCACTGGGTGAGCCAGCCGGCAGTTTCAAGGACGACATCTGTCAATTTGGTGCGGACGTCGAGGTAGCCGAAGTTACCAAGGTGGATGGTTCCCACTGGAAACTCGTCGAAGCCGAGCCTGTTACGTGCCGCCTGACGGTCACCCGACGTTATCGAGTCCTTGTCAGGTACCCGTTGAGTAGCGAACGGCAATACATGCGGCTTGATGCCCGTCTCTTTCTCAATTCGAGAGGTGGCCGACAGGGAATGGAGGACGAGGCTCCGTGAGCGCCGTGCGATCTCCCACAGGCCCGCGTTTTGCAGAAGGCGCATGTCACGAATCTGCTCATCGAGCGGCGGATTGAGGCTGCGTGCAGCTGGTGGATCTGCAGTTCGTGTCATGACCTCTTTGGCGCCACCGGGTCCGCGAAGGGCCGTGTAGTACTCGACCATCCGGGTGTCATGAGCAACGACAAGGGAGTCCACTACGCCCAGCGCGCTCACGAAGGGCAGATGGAAATGGCTGTTGCCCACTACCGTGACCAGAGCGTCGTGCCGCCGTTGAACAGCACGTGCATCGTCGAAGACTTCCTCGACATTTCGGTTCGGGAGGTCGGTGACCTGCGCAGCCTGGGTGGAGTAGACGGTGACATCAACACCTTTGGCTAGTTCGCTGAACACGGTCGCTGAGAAATCTGCCACCCC
>WLWF01001058.1_pt1 | contig 24327 bp, 6 predicted proteins | sample 6718331 | NCBI WGS metagenome assembly WLWF01 (sample SAMN12718692, study PRJNA515312) | sponge metagenome | isolation source: marine sponge | host: Mycale hentscheli | place: New Zealand: South Island, Marlborough, Capsize Point | collected 2003-05-01
GACGCACAAGCTAAACAAAGAGAACTTGTAAAACAAATACTTATAAAACGCACCAGAAGAAAGAAAAAGAAAAAAGAAAAAAGAGCAACCCTCGCGAGTCAACAGGCATCAAGAGATGAGATGGCAAGGGAGCGTTTCGCGGCAAAATCTGCCTTTACGGAAGACAAATATTCCGCTGGTGGAATGCAATATATGGCGAGATTTGAAACAGATAAACAGCGGGCCGATAGACACGCAAGAGAGGATAGAGAGAGGACAGCTTTTAATTCGGGTATAAATGAAAAGAGAGGAGAGACGAGTCAAATCGAAAACAGAATTGACGAAATTAGAAACAAGCCTTCTGAAAAATTCTACGATAACGACAAGGCGCAAGAAGAGTTGGGTGAAATTTTAACTCCGGGTAACTTTAGGAAAGATTACGGAGAAGAAATTAACGCAAAACAAGATCTTACTTTCGATCAAGCTTATGCTCAATATAGAAACGCTTGGAGAATGGGCAGGGGTAGTGAGTATACAGTAGGCAGTAACGAGTTCACTGATGACAAGTTTTACAAGTCTATAGGTTTGGCTCGCGGCGGTCCTGTTTATCGCGCCTTTGGTGGTGGTATAGGTTATGGTAGGGGCGGTTATGGCGCTGGTAACACTGGCCGAATGCAGGCGGCTAGAGGCAATCAATTCATGATGCAGAGGTTCCAGCAAGGCAATCAATTCATGAATAAAAGATACCAACAGGGCATGGGTTTCATGAATCAAATGAGAAACGAGGCTATATCTTACAACATAAGTCGCCCCGGATTCCAAAACTTTGCTGGTGGAATGGGACTAAGAGCTAGAAAGCAGCAGGAACTTTTTCCTTATGATCCTAGTGGCGTAATGTTGAGCAAACCTTTTGGGCCTAATCTTGAAGGCACCTACGAAAAATTCAATAGCATACTTAGAAGAAATGGGCCACAATTCGCATTGAAATATGCTTTTGGTGGAAAGACTCCTCCCGGAGCTTACGTTGGACCAAAGGGTGCGGGCAAGAAAAAGGCAGAAGAATTGAACCCAGAACAGATGCAGACTCGGATGATACAGATGATGTATAATCAAATGAGAAGGCAAGAAGCCCAACGTAGAGAGCAACAACAACAACAGCGAGGCGGCGGCGTTCGTCCTCTTGGAAGGGCTGCTGGTGGAGGCGTTCCGGGCGGCGACACCGTTCCTGCTATGCTGACTCCCGGCGAGTTTGTCATGAGCGCTGGTGCGGTCAGGCAGCACGGCATAGGAACCATGAGGTCGTTAAACCGTGGTCAAGTTCCCGGTTTCAATCGCGGGGGCGCGGTGGGCGGTGTTCAGTATAGAAATCAAGGAGGAGGTATTATGGATATGGTTTCAGGCGCGGCCAAGGCTATGGGTATAGATACATCAGGAATATCAAAAACTTTTGATGATTTTGTTGGTAGTTTCTCCAAGACTCTCGATAATCTTACTAACCCCCTAACACTACTTGCTGCTTCAATGAATAATTTGGCTGAAAAGTTTGGTAACTTTACAATGACACACAAAGTAGAAATTAGTGGATTGCCAGATATTGATGCAAATCTACTGGGGAATCAGTTAGGAGAAAGTATAGCGAATAGTACAGTGGAAAAAGTTCAGCGTACGCTAGATGAAAATAACAATAATTTTAATGTGGCATAGGATAAAATGACAAAAAAAGACAAACAACTTTCTTTAAGTATAAAGACAGATGAAAATACAAAAGCTATGCCTCTTGGTATTAAAAGCACCGTTGAGGGTATAGAGCATTTTACCAACTGGGACAATGTATCTAATTCCATAGGCGAAACTGGTGGCAGGCTTAGGAAAGAACAAACTCTTTATAATAATTTAAGATTTAGGACAGAGAGATATCGAGTTGGAGCGACTGATGTTGGTGGAAGACCTTCTGTTTATGCCTTTGAAGATGAGTGGTCTATCAATAAAATAAAGATATTAGATGATCTGGCTTTTGTTGCTCAGGACGAGTATACCGATGTTCAAAAAATCACGAAAACAGTGAACGCTAGTGCATATCAGCTTTTTGTAGAAAGAGATTTTGTTGGAGTCATGGATAATGACGACAACGCTGGAGATGGAGATGGAGATGTAGATTCTGACCCGATAACTTCTGGATATTCTTCTTGGACCGCTAGCGGCACATATACCGGTCATATGACATTTTTACCGGGTAGCGGTTATTCCGCTGGGCCTTATGGTGGTGGTGGTGTTAGTATAAAATATACTCCTAGTTCTAACCTTTGGCAAGTTACCGGAACTGTTCCAAGCGATGGAGGATGGGGCGGCACTTTTACTGGCAGCGCAACTTATGACGCTTGTTCGGGGGGCGCCACCACTAATGTAGATATTACAGTTACTGGAACCCATTATTGCACTACTACGTCTCACATGGAGACTTATAGCGGAACCCTTAGACTTAATATAACTCCCGGAAATAGTACTGATGAGTCTGCTTGTTCGGCTGCCATGACTATAAATAGCGTTGCTTTCGGGTTCGCTCAATACTCTTCTTCTGGTGGCTGTTATATTTCGTATAGCGATAGTAGCATTTCTTATAACGGCTACTCTTCTACTTCTGGTGGCTGTTGTATTACGTATAGCAATACTCTCACTTCTTATGAAGGCTACACTCCTCCTGTTTTTCCTCCTGCTCCAGATCCGCCTCCGCCTAAAACTTCTGATCGCAATATTACTATACAAAGAAGAATAGGCAGCCTAGCTGTGTCGCTTGGTAGTAATACACTTTTTTCTGGTCTGCTTGGAAACCTTTCCGATGGCAAATTTGAGAATCCTCTTAATCAAGATTTTAACGATGTTTATATAAAACTTCAAACTTCCGGCGATTCCCGATCATCTCCAACAAATAAACATTTCCTAACTGATTCTATTTATTTTAAGTTTGGGGGTTTTGTCAATAATGATTTTGGAAGAAGTAATATTTATAAAAGAGGAGAGGAAAGCGAACCCGACTCCAGAACACTGGGAGGTATTGACTTTAAGTCAAAGAACACTGCACCAAACAGAAAACTAAAAGGCACGAATGGCAATATTGATACTATGGGTGATTTTTTACCTCCTTTTATCAGTAAAGAGCAGAACGAAGTGGTTAGTGGTATCGTTTCTTTTGGTCATCCTGTTAACTATAGTGTTTTACAGTCTCCAGCATATCCCACTTGGGGAGCTATTCCGAAGTACAAGGCCGGAGAACCAGCTATCATAAAACAATGGGGTAATTGGCTAGAAGCTCTGATAAATTTTGGATGGATTGGTAAGGATCAGCTTTTTGAGGGAGGTATACTAGGCCCGGCAGATCTTTTTGCTGGCATTTGGAAAAATGGTCTCCCTCTTTGTCCTTCGGATTCCAACTGTGCCGATATTCTCATGCCCCTATGTCGTGGTCTCTCTCCAGATCCAGGTGCGCCATTTTTTCAGCCCGCCCTTCTGAATAATTCAAACTTGCCAAATCCTAAAAAGAAAAACGGTTCGTTTGTTGGTCAAGGAGATTTTAAATCGGATTCTCCTAATCGAGTTATTGTTCCTCTTGTTCACGGTCATGAGCCAATACCGCTACCCGCTACTGATACCGCATACAATAATGGGCCTGATGAAGATTCTATTGGTTGTTATTATCTCATCTATGAGGACACGGACTTCGCAGAAGAAAATCCTAGAATAATTGGTATTCAATTTGATCAAGTTCTTAATAGTTTGGAGCATGGTACGTCAACTGTAGTGTTTGATGCTACAGAAGATAATGGTGGAGTATACGATCAGTCAGCAGTTCTGGCATCCTCTATTGATGTACAGCTTGAGATAACAAAGCTTCTGCCGGTTAGGAAGTGCGGAAAGGTAGATATATACAGAAGGAAGGCCGGTAAAATCCGTTCCGTGTCCCGCTATGGGCAGATTCTCGCGATGGCTAACGGCTTGAAACAAGGCGACATTATAGAGATTTCTGGGGCGTTATACGAAACTCCACCAAGTGGAACTGGGGACATACACCCTCTAAACGGAAGGTTTGTTGTTAATGTTATAAATGATAATTACTTTAGCCTTATTGATGGTCCTAGCGTAGAGGTTTATGATAATTTGCGTTCTGACGAACTTTCTTGGAGAAGCGTTTCTAACGATGCTTCCGTAGGGATAGACAAAGACTCCGAAGGTTGGGAGTATCACAAAACTATATTTTCTCCAACTGGTAAGAATGGTTACTTTAATGGTGTAAACAAAAATTACAGTTATGGAGGCGATCCTTCAAATAGATTAGCAACAGAAGAAGAATTTGTTACAAATCAAAGAATTGATCTTTCTAATCTTGATGAAACCTTGCCCTCCGGTGAAATCGAATCTGGTTCAATATCTTTAGGCTCCAAAGGGGGCGTTCGTAGCAGTGTTGCTTGGCACCGCAATTTGCGAACTGGCACTTATTTACAAAACTTGTTCGACGCTATTCCAGAAACTCCAGAAGGAATGATATTAGGAACAGACCGGCGACCAGACTTTGGCGCTAGCGCGACTCAGTATTATCCTTATGTCGCAGACCTTCATTCTCGTAGCTTCGGCGGGTTAAAAGAAAACTATTCAGGATGTAGGTTTGGGTGTGATATAGACGTAAAGTATTCAAATGACTCTGGTTACAGCAAGGTTTATACTCTAGCCGTGGGGGAGATTGGGTCTGATATTTCTGTTGACCTTTTTGGGCTTCAAGATGATCTTTGTCATGCCGATGATGAAATTTTAAAATTTACAGATTCTAAGAGATTAATTCCTCAGTACTTGCCCTATGGAAAAACTCACATAATAAACATAAGGGTGGATCAGTATAACAGAGTAACGAACGTAGACCATAGAGATAGTCTTTTCGGGGGCGGCAACGGTATTCGGCATGGGACGCAACCTACAGGCAACGATTTGCTAGAACAAACAGAAAGAAACCCTTGGAGTGATTTTGAGCTAGAGCTTAGACGTTATGGAAGAAACTCAAATCATAAATACACTAAAGAAATTGCTTTAAGCGAAATTTTGTTATACGAAGAGGAGTACTTAGGGAACTATTTAAATGCTGGCGGTTCTGGCTCTAGAGCTAGGTATTATAAGTCTGGATACTGGGAAAGACACGCGGTTATGCATTGGTATAATCAAAACATACCACGTATATATTCTTTTAGGGGTGGTCAGGTAGATGAGCGATTCATAGATCCTATCGAAAGGGATTTTTTAGGAATGAACCGTCCTATTTTAGAGCAAGACGACGATCAGAACATTCTCAGCTACTTTGGAGATCAGACAGGCGCCCAAACTATAGATAGGTTTAATTCAGAAAAAAAAACAGGGTTTGGGGAAAGGGGTTATTGGAGTATTTTTCCTTGGGTTGATAGTTATGGTAAATCTGTATCTATAAATACATTCAATAATTTACAAGGACTTAGCAGTAATGTCGGGTTGGCGGTTTTGTCTGCGTCTACTAGTAAGGCAAATAGAACATTTACACTAGACCAAACGGAACTACCAGCCCCCTCTTATCCTAAAGGAAGAGAAAATATACCGATAAACAGAGAGTCTGCGCAGATAGGTCAGTTAAACTTAGTCTATTTGCAGACAAATTCTGGTAATTCGTATGATCAATTTGGATATACACAAATTTCTTCTGGCGGAACTAGCGGATTTCCGACTAGGGGTTTTTCAAAAGCTAGCAAATATAAATCTGGTCTTACAGGCACATACGCTGGAAATAACATAGCGGAAGTAATGTCCTCTTGTCATTTGTCCTGCTCTAATGTGGTGTTAGAAAAAGATCGTATACTTTTCTCGGAGCAGGCTATAGCGGAAAATAAATCAATAATTTATATATTTGATTTCAACCCCTCTTCTATAGATCCAATTTCAAAAAATCATACCATATCTAGAGATTTCAATTTTCCTAGAAATTCTAGACTTATAGATTCTGCGGCTAGTGATGGTATATTTAATGTGGGTGATGGCTTTGGTTCCAGTTTTAAGGTTGATAAAAACTTGCTACTTACCAACGCTACGGATATCATTGATGAATTCGATCAGCCAATACGTTCGCCGCAAGCGAGATCTTCTAATGTGACCAGCAGTGTTGCATACGGCGTTGATCAAATATTTGTTTACGAAAAGTTGAAAAGCACTGATTATGAAATTTTTGAGTTTTCTCAAAAAATAACCGCTTCTACTAGAGAGAAAGTAAGCGAGAATTATAGAGATCGTCGTTTAACTTTGGTTGACGATCTCACGGTTCCTTTAGGGGCAATGAATTACGAGAATAGGCCAAACGGAACGTACGCTTGGAACATACGTTTGGCGGGACGTTATGACATAGCAGACACTAAGATAGTTCTACAAGATCCCCAGTCCGTAGCGGTGTTTGATAGAGATTTTAGCGAATACAAGCCTATGATTGGAGACTTATTTATTACAACTCCTCAATCAGCGTCTGCTAAGATTGAAAAATTTAGCCACCAAGATACTTCTGTTTTAACATACGAAGATGCTACGGTCAATACTGATTACCTGTGTAGAATTAATATAGCCGATTACCAAAAACTACGGGGTCAGTATTACTCGTTACCGGAACAGACCCCTATATTAAACTACAGTATAGACGGAGAGGAAGATCTGTATATATCTTCAATGACTGTTAGTTTTAACTTGAGGGATATCATAAGTGATATATCCACTACTTATACTCGCAAGCTTGGCTCAAGAGCTTTGGTTCCTAGAGTTGTTTTGTACTCTAGAGACCCTCAGCAGATAGTGACTAGAAATCGGTCTACGGATTTAAACACGGGTGTTTCAAATTTTTACTCATTAGACGATACTCGCAAATCTAAAAGAAGGGGAGCATATATCGCGCCAGAGTCTGCTGAAACAAGCGATTTGTTTTTACAGTATAACACTGGTTTTATGGGGCAGCATAGAGGCGGCGCTCAGGATTTGTTCTTTTATGGTACGCTTGAAGACTCTGAGCCTAGAACTGCACAAGAGGTCTTTGCTGGCGACACCCCAAGATCCACCCTTCCTTATACATATGGGGGTGAGAAAAATTTAGCAGATTTCGATTCTGGATGTAGCTGGATAGCCCCAGACGTTTATCATAAGTTTTCCCAACAAGAAATAAATCAAATAAAGCCATACGCTAAGATATTTAATCCTACGTTACAGGCGGACGGAACCTACAGTATCACTATAACCTCTGACGACCTTGATTTTGATGACTATATAGAAAAGACTAGCGGGATATGGATTGGTTTTGTTTTAACAAATGTTAATAGTTTTGATATAAATACCTCAAAAATTACTTACCAAGAGTTATCTAATGGAGAAATAAAAGATAATTCAGACATCTCTTATCTCCCTATAGATGATGTTAGGTATTCAAATAATATGGATGGTAACATTGGTCCTTATAAATACATTTTACCTTCTACTATTGATGGATTGTCTGATGGTTCAATGGACATGTCTCGCTGGGTCAACGCTAGATATCCCTACTGTAGAGTTGGTGTTTACCCGTCTGTGGATAGTCAAGGCGCCAAAACCGCAATAAGAAACAAGAAGGGGCGAAGTCCTGTAGCAAAATCTTTATCATGCTTTGCAGAAGCCACCGTTGTTAACCCTACTCTTGAAATTTCTGGATTTGTTACAGAGGGCAGGAGGTACAAAACTAGTTTTTCAAAAAATGCTATAATTGATTTAAAAGATGGATACACGCAAAGCTGGTTCGACGGAGAGGCGAACGCAGTTGTGGCTATTTCTGATTCTAATACTTCGGCTAATACGCCAGACTTTAAGGGCGGGACTACAGGAAACTCTTACCAGATTATGTCTTCTACTTTTGGAGCTATATCTACGGACACGTTTAATTCATTAGACCGAGGAAAATTACGAGATGTGTATCGCAGGACCAAGCCTTCAAATATAATTTCTAGCTTTGACGTTGAGCAACCTGAGTTTGTAAGTTTGGTAGTGGATGGCGAACAGGTCTATCGCGATGTTGCGACACTATTTACTCCCACTCCCTTTGGCGTATCGGCCAGTGGAGTTAGTTTAATTTTATCTCCCGTGGTAGAAACAAAAGAGGGTTTTGCTTCGCTGTTCACTGGTCAGAGAGATTTTGAGGGAATAGAGCCTCTATTCTTGAAGGTTGATATTGCAGAAAATAACTTTACTTTGAATATTCATGAAATCCAACCTTCTGCTATAGTCCCTCTGATGCTGAACGTTGTTGATGCTTCTGGCGGTTTCGATTTGAACTTTGCTCCTCCCACAACAGGCGATGTTCCCCTGTTCGTAAGCGGGCCGCTTGTCCACAGCGGTCTTACCCCTCTTGGCGCTGCGGGTTCGGCGTTTATTGATGAAGGTATTTCTTTCTATACTAGCGGAGCTTTTCATTCTTCTGGCGTCACTCCTTTAAATATCGTATCGTCAATTTCTTCTAGTGGTTTGTTTAGCCTAGCGATGAATCTCCCTCAAAGCGGCTCTGTACCACTTTACATTAGAAAAGATTTTGACGCTAGCGGTCAAGCTCCGTTAACAATATTTGATAAAGCTCCACACTCTGGAAGCTTGAATTTGTTCACAGGAACCCAGTATGATGTCTTCAATAAAGATTTAAGTATTTTTATTGACGTTCCTTTGATTGGTACGGGCCAAGTTCCTCTTCGTGTTGATGGATTTGCTCTTGACGCCAACTCTAACAGAAATTCTAACTCTGCGTTTCTTTCCTCTCTTCCTGATGGGGAGTTTGATAAAGGAGATCCAGACGGCAATTTCAACGAAGACCCTATATCAAAAACTTCTTCATCTAAAACGGTTTTATCAAACTCTGCCTTGGGTAATGCTGTAAACGAAAACTTTTATGATAGAAATAGGAGCTTGGTCTCAGAATATAGTGCAAATGAATATTCAAATACAAATTTATCTCTTCTCACAGACTCAAATTACCCCTTTACCTTCGCCGCCCAGAAAAATGTTGGAAACAGGCGTTCTCCCTCTAGAGACAAAAGAGGAACCTCTGATCCCGCTTGGAATCTGGCTTTTGATTCAAGAAGTAGCAACGCTCTTGATTCTGGCATAGCCGCCAACGGCAGTTCAATATCGCATCGTCAGGTTATTAAAAAGTTCTACACAGGTAATCAGTCTCATCTACAGGAAGATAGACTAAAAAGCACTTTGAGGTGCATGGATTTTATGGAAAGGGATTTTTATGATACAAACGATGATGTTTTAGTTAAGGCTGGCGAGATTAATGGTAATGCCATAGAAATATCTATATACGATATTGATGATGACGGTAACTTATCCCAAAGAGGGGCTGGGGGAAAGGGTGGTATTCTTAGATTTTCTCCTTGCAGTCTACCGCTTGACGAATACGGGGGACTATTACATGGGTTCTGGAGAGGGCCTGATAAGGACAAGAAAACAATAGAAGGAACATCTTTTAGAAAGTCAAGGTTTACCAACGGACCCCCTAATTTAGATCTTGATATTGGAGGTGTTAATGATGCGTTTTACCCCATAAGACGAGAAATATTTAAGGCAATAAAATCTGATTTTACAGACGACATACAATCCGAAGATTATAATAACCAGCCTCCCTTCGCGGCAATATGGAATTCGGGACGCACTGAGATTCTGGACTTAAAAGTATCTAAGAATGGCATGTGCGCAATATCCTTTAGAGCGCTTTTCGATTATGAGTTTTACTATAAAGATGGGCCTACAAATAGTTTCACTCAGTCTCACACTAGAAGGAAATTGGACAGTCGTATCATTACTTCTGTTTTGATTTTTGATATAAGTTCTTATATTGAAATTGCGAAAGGCGAGTATTCGTTCCTTCAAAACTACAATAATTCATTTTTAAACCAGTTCATAACGTACCCTGATGATGATTACTATCACAACGTCATGCCTAGTGAGCAAAATAAACAAACGGTATCTTTATCGTCTCTCGATCCCGTCCGAAGAAGCTCTCCGTTTACTGCGTCCTCCATAGCTTTTGATTATGATGACTTATATGTAAATTTGCAAGACGGTTTTCAAAGTATAGGTCAAGAGGGTGTGGTAGGGCTTAGAAAAAGTTCTAAATACAATATTGTTATCCCACAAAACTACAATACATTTTCAAATAACTTTGTCAGTTTTGTACCTATTAATACGGGAACCGATACAGAAAGGCGGTCCAGGACAACTGATGCAGATTATTATCATAGTTCTAACAACAGAAGATATATCGCAGATGCATCAGACGGTTACAATAAACCGTTCTTTGGTAGTAAGGTAAAAATATTTGAAGAATATGAATCAGATAAGAGCATCATGTTGGTGGGCGCTATGCTTCTTGATCCGTATGTTCTTCAAAATTTATCTAGATCTCACAACTTAAATCCTTTTGGCGCTGTCTACATATACAAAAAAGACAAAGACCAAGATGACTGGGATTATCATGGGGCGGTTTATGGTAAAGGATATACTTCTGAAAATATAAGTTCTAATCTTTCTGAGTTTGACACGGGTTCTACTTATAATACTTGGAATCGTAGGGTTGGCTTGTTTGGTTATGATTTTGATTACAGTGAGGGTGTGCTGTTTGTTTCAGAACCGGGAGGAAGCGGTTCAGCGGATTTTGGCGAATCTGCGGTAAATCCTGCAAACATTTATGCTTTTGACATTTCCTCTGCTCCAAGCCTGATTAGAACTCACAATGCTTCTGATATTAGTATAAATTCTTCTTCTTTGGCTGCGGGAGACGGCGTTGGAACTCATATTGCCGCTTTTGGTCGTCAAGATGTATTTAGTTTTTCTGATGCTGCGCTATATTATATGGACAGAAAGCGATATTCGGTACTTGGAAATGGGACCGCTTCACGTTATCCAAGCCTTAGATACGAAGGGGAAAGTTTAATACATAACTTTAGAAACGGTTCTTCGTTTGGTTTTGGTTCTGATATTTCAGGTGGGGTACTAGAATATAGCCGTGGGAACACCCTGAATGAATTAAGACCTTACTTTACAGATTTATTAAAGAGCGGGGCTTATCCAGAACTTAGCTCTATCCAGAACGTCTGGTCTAGGATTTTATCTATCAAAAAGATTTCATCTAAAAATAAAGATAGGCTTTTGGTTGTTAGAAAGTTTGCATTTAGACTTAACGACTACACTGCTTATCGTTTAAACTCCTTCAATGTTGTTAAGCTGCAAGTTGTTGATCTAGAGAGGGATCATAATGGTACGCTGTTTATAAAGGCGGCCAATGTAGAAAATAATTTTGCCCCACTTTACAATCTTGCTCCCGGTCCAAGCGGCAAAGTCCCATTGGCTATTAAGCCTATAGATTATTGTAGTGGTTTATTACCTTTGTTTTTAGACAATAGAAACGTTTTTGAATCTATGTCGCTTCACACACCTCACGCTGATGCTGATGGAAACGTGTTCCTTCCTCTGGCGATGGATGCGTTTGCTCCTAGTGCTTCTGGTCAATCTTCTCTGTTCTTGAAGCATCAATATGTGACGGCTGATCCTAGCCTATTCATGCCCGTTATTGGTATTGAAAATTCTGATTTTTCACTCGCTGCCAAAGGTTCTTTTGGAGAAGGGTTTTCTTCCAATCCTACGCTAGTGATAAACGAACATATTCCCGGTGTGAAGGATAGTGGTAATTTTAGCTTATTCTTAAATCAGATAAACTTTAGTGCTACTCCGCTATCTGCCGCCGGTGGTCCTAGTGGCCCCGCTGTTGACTTAGTTATCGGTACTTTTGCGGTCGCTTCTGGGGTTTCTCAGGTTCCTCTTGGTATTAAAACCTTCATTCCTCCGGTTGGACCGGGAGGCGGATATATAGCAAGTGGAAATATTCCTATTGTTATGGCCGGAAATAATGATGCCGGTGTGTATTATGATAGGAGCAACACTACTTCGCTGTTCCTCGGTGCCAACGCTATGGCGGCTTCTGGAAATGTTTTGTTTATTGAAAAAGCGTACGGAGAAGTTTCTCCTCTTTATATAGACTCTAGAATATCTTCTGGAAACATTCCTTCTTTCGTGGGCGGCACTGCCATAGATAACAGCGGTATGAGCTTAATAACAAAGGTTGCAGCAACAGGAAACTTCAACATATTTACAAGAGGATTTTTTGACTAATGATACTTTACACATCTAATCAATCTGCCGGAACAAAAATAGTTATTGGTGGAACTTCTAGTATGCCGCCAAGCGCTACTGGCGGCGTCGTGGGTCCAATGCCTAGATACTCTATAGATAGAGAAAATTTATCTACTGGTGACGGCACGTATATGGGGACAAAGTTTACCATAAATGTAACCGGTACGGCTCTGATACAATCTTCTGATAACGCTCAAGACATAACAGAAAAGGGACAAAGGCAAAGCCGCGTCATGGGAGAGGCTATAACTTCCATGCAGTTGCTGAGAGAATCGTTTCCTAATCAGGGAACTGGCAAGCTGGAAATAAGTCCATATGGAGGTATGCCCAATACCATAGTTTTTGATGATGCTAAACTTTTAAACGTGAGCCTACCAGAGCAAAATGAAGATAGCGCTGGGGTTCAAAATTTAGAGTATAGTTTTTCTTTTGAGGCTTATGAAGAAGCTTCCAATAACACGAATACAGGTAGTACTGGGCGTCCTGCCCCTCCTAGCTACAGGCTTTCTTCCGTGGACGAGAGTTGGGAGTTGTCAGAGGCGGAAGGGTTTTTCTATGATTTTGACATCCCTACGGACGCAAATAACACGCTTCGTAAAACATATACTCTTACACATACCGTTTCTGCTACGGGTTTAAAAAAGTATTCTTCTCCGGGCGGCCTTGCTACAGACGGAGAGGCTTTTAGACAGGCTGTTTTATGGGTCAAGACTAGACTTGTAAAAGATCCTACTATAGAAATAGAAGAAGATTTAATGGGCGACAAAACTTTCTTCGTTAGTAAATTTTTGCCCATAGAAATGAATATGCCCGAAACCACCAAAGACGAGCCGGATGAGCTTGGGTTTAGGTTTTTGGCTCCTGTTGACGGCCCTGCCTATAAAGGTTATAACCACACTAGGAGTGTTTCTTCTGATCAGAATGTAGGAAGCTATAGCGTAACTGACACTTGGGTTGTGTCTCAAGAAAATTTTGAGTCTACTCATAGCTTAGAGTTTAATTTTGAAGGAGGGGCGAGCGCGGAAGGTTCTACCGTTACCGCTAATGCTACTTTTCAAGGTTTGTCAACCGTTACTTCTGACAGTACGAAGACCGATAAGTATGCGGGAGCATTAAAGGCTTTCAGTATTGTGATGCCTTTAATTCCCGCGCTGGCCGAAAAGGTTTACGAAGATTCGCAAGGACAGTTTGCTTTAAGAACAGATATCAAGTCAAGCGAAAGTATAGGTCACAATAAAGTTTCTGGAACCGTAACGTATAGCGTGTCTTTTAATGACTATGTTCCTCCTAAAATACCAGACGCTGTGTCAGAAAACGTTACAATCAACTATAATAACGATAGGGGAGAGCAAAAACTTATTGCTATTTTACAGGTTATAGGAAGGGCTGGCGGTCCTATAATTCAGGATATACAAACGACTCAAGTTAGAAGTAGAACTATTGCTGTAGACGCTGTTATGAAAAGGGGTTCTGGAAAGCCTGATGGTGAAGCGGCGATTGCATCCTATAGACCTACTACAACTAGTTATCTAACTTCTTCTACTGAGTCTTGGAACCCTAACACTAGGGCTTATAATAAATCGGAAACTTGGGAATTTAACGGAGACGCATAGTGGCTTTAATAAAATGGGAACCTAGTGTTAATAAAATAGTTTATGGCGAACTTATTGAAGAATCAATATTTTCTGCTCGCGCTATCTATCAAGATATTGATGGTGACGATTACTCTCCTGACGGAGAGTATGTGTATACTTATTCTGGTGGCACTCTTGCGGCGGGTGTAAAGCTAATCGCGGGAAGTTACACCTTAACTGTTCAGTTTACTCCGTCTGACGCTGCTTTGGGGGCTGCTATATCTGGCACGGCTTCTTTAACTGTAGAAAAAGCTACTCCTGTAGTAACTTGGAATAATCCTCCCGATATAAAGTATACCTATGATGGGACTTCTGGACCCAAGTTATCTGTAGAGCAACTTAATGCAATAGCAGATGTTTCAGGTACATTTAGTTATAGTCCCGCTGTTGATACAGAGTTAAGCGCGGGGCAACAAACAGTTACTGCCTCTTTTTCTCCTAGTGATAGCGCTAATTATAATTCCTTGCCGCAGAACAGCGATACGCTAGAGATTCGATTTAAAGTTTTAAAAGGCGACATTCAGATTGATTGGCCCGTCTTTGAAAGCGGCGAATGTCAAGAAATTAGAAAAAAAAATAAACCTACACAAATAATACCATATGTATTAGATTTTCCAGACGCTAAAGCGCAAAGCTTAGGCAACGATGTTTCTGGTGAATTTTCTTACAGTCCTGCAAATGGTTCTGAGGTATGCGAATCGCAAGAGCTAACTGCAACATTTACTCCTTCCGATCCTTCAAACTGGAATAAAGCGGAAGTAAAACTTCCTCTTGCTGTTTATAAAACGATTAGCGGCCCAGATATTGCGCCTACTATGTTTGGTTGTTATGTTCAAAGTGTTAGCGCATCTGTTGGCTGGGGAGGAACAAGCAGTTCCTGTAGTTTGAAACTTGTAGAAGATCCTAAAAATGGCTATGTTTGGACCCCTCCAGATGTTGGTGCTGCTTGTTATTTTAAATACAAAGGTTTTCAGTTTGGTGGAGTTTTTGTTAGATGGTCATATTCTGAATCTACTAGCGGAAGATCTTATGATATTGTTTTAGAGTCTCCGGCAAAATTGCTTGATGGCGTTCAGGTTATACTGGATAGTTTTGAAGGTACAGAATATAATTTTGACGAAGGTGAAACATACAACAGATTTAGACCCTCTAGTGTAAATCCTAATGTCACAACAGAAGTTAATAATGTATACAATGTTTTAGGGCATTTTGAAAATCACACTTTTGAATTTGAAGGTACTAAAGGTATTTTTGGGGCCGCTCAAACAAATAGTGCAGGATTCTTAGCAAATAAACTTTTAGAAACTATAGAGATTTTATCTTGCCCAGAAGAAAATCCAACCGCTAGCTTCGCTCATAATTGCGAGTTTGGCCCTCAGAAGTATTACAAAATAGATTTAAGTGAAATAAAAGGTATAGCCCCAGATTTCTATAGAACTCAAGGCGTAACTCAAAGCATAAATGGTGTAATATCTGATGTTACGGAGTTAGTTCAAAATGATTATTTTGTAACCCTTGAGCCAGATTCTGCTGTTGGTAAGTTTCTACCGCCAGTAGGAGGCGAGGAGGGAGACGATGGTGGTGGTTTAATACAAAACCCTAATATAAAAGTAATGGCTATAAGCAAGGGCGAACAACCTGGGCCCAATGTTATTAGATCTTTGGTTACTAGCTTTAAGGAAAAAGAGGTGTTGATTTCTTCGTCTATAGGTCAAGAACTGCAAGACGACACAACTCAAAAGCTTGTTCTTGGAGGACCGGGAAGCAGGCTTGTAACCAGAGATATATACTTTACATATCCTTTGTGGGGTAAAAAGTCTGATAGTACATATATAGTTGATTCAAAAACTACTGGATTGGGATATGCAGATGATAATATTATTCCCGTTTGGGTAGATCCTTTTAGTTATTTTTCTGATTATAATGCTACGGTTTTTGAGTTGAGAATGGCTCAAGATAGACAGTCTTGGCAAACTTTTAAGGTTTTTGAGTCTGTGGCAAATGGGACGTATGACGATCCAGTAAAGTCTCCTTGGTGCGTAGGGGTTGATATTGATGTCAATACTTTAAATGCTCTAGCTGCTGGCAATAGGGGCGCTTTAAGTTTAGCCTCTACATCTACTAAGACAGGCGGAAAAGCCTTTAATACTAATTTTAGTGACAACTTTATCGCTCAGGCGCAAGATGATACGAATAAAATTTATTCGGCAGTGCAAAATGTTTCTAGTAATTTCTTCGGTAAAAAGTTTGTTATACCAATGCCCGAAGAACCGGGCGGCCCAGATAACAATATTAGATACATTGTAGAAGACCAGAAATATGAAACTTCTTGGGAGGCTATAGACTCAGCTTTTGATCCCGGTGGTGCTAACTTTAGATTTAATGATGTTGCAATGTTTGATCCTAACGGTAGAACAAAAACCTATGTAGAGTGGCGTTATGATCCCCTAAGAGACTTTACTAGCCTTGGCTCTAACTATGCTGGCTACGGCGGTGATATGTGGACTCAAAACTTTGATAAAAGTGGTAGAGTTCTTGATTTTCGGGGTAATGTAGACCAAAGAAGGGGTGTTGCTAGCACTGGATGCGGCATAGACAAAAGTGCTATAATGTTTAATTTTGATGGTAGGTTCAAGCCTTATGTTGTTATGGATGCTGGCACACAGATTTTAGAATATGATAACATGACAACAGACGACTTTGGATTAACTGTGCTAGCATATTACTTTTTTAAAATTGATATTCCTCCAAAAAACTATATTGGTCCCGGAAAACCAGCTACTCAAATAAAAATACCTCCCAAGATTGTTCCTCCGCGATCTTTTGGTATCGCGCAACAAAGCAATAGATATGTTTGGGGTCCGTGGCACGGAGGAAGCCTTAAAGGAAAAACAGAGGTTATAACAGATGACAGTTTAGTTCCAGAAAGCTTTGGTAGCGTAGCGGGAATGAACGAGGCTGGACACGCTTTAGCAGGAGTGGGGAACGCTGAAATGACCGCTAGTGAAACTGGCTACGTGGAGATTGCCGAGTTTCCGTCATACAATATAGCGGAAAGATTTGCTGGCAGTGGCCCATACGTTTCTGATATGTCTTTTAGTATTGATACCAGTGGATTTAAAACGACTTACAAATTTAACACTTGGACTCCTCAGTTTGGCAAGTTAGCAAAGTACAATATAGACAGAATAGCTAGAATAAACAAGGCCAGCTTAGAACTTGCCCAAAGAGAGCGGGCAAAAATAACAAAAAGACCGTTTCTTCCTCCTGCCGCTGCGACAGGAGGGAGTCAGATCGCGGCTAGACTTCAAACCAATAGGACTAATGGTGGCTACACCTTGGGTCAAATGTTTGGCAATCCTCATGTTGAGGCTAGTATGCCGGGGTTAGAAGATGCAGTGGCCCTTTCTATGGATATGGACGCCTCAGATGCGGATGACCAAAAGTGGAAAGCTAGTGCTGGGTGTTCCGTAGATCAACAGTGGACGGGTTACGAAACCAGAAAAGATAAAACTAGTTATAGTACTGAGAATATACCAACCATAAATTCTCCTAGGGTCTTGGGTCCAGAGCCGAATACTTTTACCGAGGGTCTAGAAGAGGGGATATTGCCAAACTCAAAACATTTAGATCCTTATTTTTCCACCGCTATATATGGAGACGATGGCACATTAGTTGCTAGAAACGTAGATTATATGGGGGCAAATATAGATGTTAATAATGCTAGAGCTACTAACTTACAGTTTGAAAAGCTTAGTACTTCACAAAGAGATAATATAACGGCGGTCAGATCTATGAATGCACTCAAGGGTCCGCCTATGTTATCTGGATGGGGCTATGACATAGCTTATAATCCTGTGCCTGCTGATGGTGATGGTTTTGACCAAGATACTCCCAGCCAAAGAAGTCTTTCTCCTACTGGGCCTATACGTCTTCTTTGGGACAATGAAAGAAATATTTGGTCTGGTGGTCCAGAGATACTTTGTGGCACTTTGGCAACATCTATAACGCCTGCGTCTAGCCCCCGTGTCCCTACTTCGTTTACCGTTAATGTTTTAAGGAAAGTTCCGGGTAGCGACAAAGGTGTTGAGGGATCTTTACAGGACAGAGATGAAGTTATAACTTGTTACAATAGAGACACTATTCTTTCTGCTACCGCTGGAGAAAATACTTGGGTTATGGTCATAAGAGTCAATTACGAATGGATACCCTTCTGGGTAAGTTGCGCATAAGGAAATAAAATGGGAACACCATGCAGATGCTGCGGAAAAGTTATTTGTACAAGTCAAGACATTCGTTTTGATCACGATAGATATAACTATAATGGTTCTATAGCTTTTGTACATATAACACAAACTATTTCTCATAATATTGACAATGGCGGATATCAACAAGTATCTCAAGAAGAATACTTTTTTCAAGATGAAGAGACTATAGCTTGTAATTTTTCTGTTGAACATGAGGCGACCCTTACCGATCCGAACGGTATGCCATCAAGTCCTCCCACTATGGTTAAAACAGTAACTAGTATCGTAAGAAAGTTTGTTTTAAGATATAGTATTGGTGATGTTTTTGATTGGGGCGAATCTAACAGGGAAGATCACCTATTTATAAATAGTATTTTTATTAGGGGTGGCGAAAGTGAATCTAATTTTACTAGAATTGCTCCTACCGATCCTATAGAGGTTCCCGGAATAGGTAGTGGATCAAGAGTAGACGCCAAAGGAAAACTTTATATAGCTTCTGGTAGAAATATAGACCCTCCGCAAAGTATGCAAGATTGGAATAATCTAGCTAGAGGAAAGCCTTCTTACGAATTTGATCACGATGATCAAGATGAAATTTTTATAAACCAAGAAGACATAGATGAGAACAACGATTATTATGTGCTGGTTGAATGTCCACGGTCAGACACTATGGTTAAGTGGGGTAATTGGTTTGGCGGCGCTGCTACGGAAAACGGTGTAACGAAAAGAGCGTTTATAGAATTAAGAAGAATTACAGATATTGAAACTTGTGATAAGCTGCCCGCTCTGCAAGACCACAGTATTTCTAAAAAAGAAGATTTAGATGATTGGCACACTTTATTCAGTAGAACTGCGGACGGAACTTATGTGTCTAAAAACACATACATGGACAAAGAGCTAAATTTTGGAGATTTCTTCAAATCAGATTTTGATAACAAGTTCTTTTTGTTTTGTGGAGAGTTGCAGCTTGGGGTTATGAATCCTAATGGTGGACAGTATTTAGATTTACTTTATAAAATAGAGTATGACAGAGAGGCTGTCTACTCTACAGATGTTGATTTTCCCACTGACTGTTCAGGGCCAGATGATGATAGATTTACAAGCGACAGCATTACTGCTGAGATAGCCGATCCATTAAATCTTAGTGGCGATAAGATAAAAATAACAAAATCAAAATCAGAATTGGGCGAGGCTCCTACAGAAATTTCAGCTTCTAGCGGAGATTACGTTCATGCAACATACGAGTTTACTCCTCTATATAATAACAATATCCACAGATTTAAATACAATGTGGTGGGTGGTGAAGATAGATTTGATGGCGATGATTATATTCTTACGGAAATGATAACGAATTATCGCGATTGCGAAAATATTAAATTTTTAAAAATTAAGAACCTTGACGGAACATGGGGTGATCGTGATCCAGAATGTCCAGTTGCATTGGATTACGTAAGTTATGGCGGCTCGATTCCTCTTAAAGATAGTCTCAAAAGAGTGGGTGGCACTATCAATGGATTATTTATAAGACCTTGTGTAATAGAATCAAGCAAGGCGCTGCTTTTATCAGAAGGGCCGGATAGAAGAATATTTGATACTGACATAGCTAGGGTTTATAATTATGTTCCCCATTACGGAAGCTATAGCCCTTCTAGAGTAAGGTTTATAATTCGTAATTATGAGTTTTATCCATACAAATTAAAGCTGAATGACATTAATGACGCTTGCCCTAAAGAATGTATACCTACAGAACATATTCCAGAGTGGCAGTTGTTGTCTAGTTCTTTTGCCTGCGCGGGAAGTCCCGCGATTATAAATGAGATGACTTATGGTGCAAATGGTGGTCTGAGTTTAAATTCTGGTGCAGATATTTTCGCTTGTTGCGCTAAGTTGAGTAGTGTTAGACAATTAAAGCCCTGTATGGGCAAATACTCTATTAATACATCCTATACTATGAGGGTTGCAAATTACATAGCCAGTAAGCCTAGCGTTTGGGAGCTTGGTGGCGGTGGAGCGTTTACATATCCTATATGTTCAGAATTTCATAGGCCGCAAGACCAATTAGCACTTCCAAATCTAATCCCGTGTGAAGGGGATAGAAGGACAGTGCCTATGCCTGATTCAGCGAATGAACTCTGGATTGGAACTAGTGACGTTTGTGGCAGGTCGGTTTCTGCTTACTCTAATATTGCAGGTTATGAACTTTATACAAATCTACATCCAAACTACATATACGATCCAGACGCATTTGGCGGGGGCGATCCATTTTTGCCTACTGCCGGTAGATTAGAGAGGTGTGTTTTCACGGGGCTTACGGGTTACTCAACGATTATGTTTCATTTTTCTCAGTCTGCTAATAGAGATAGAGACGGTAAGAACGTGCATGGAACAGAAGCGTCAGACGCTTACGAATATAGCACCGGACAGCTAGAATACAAAAAGACATGCCTAGAAAAAAGTTTGGACGTAGAGGGATATGATATAGAAAATGAATTCGCAGAAGAGCATAATATATGTGTAAACGAAGTAAGTTTTGGAGAAACGTTTAGTTTAGATAAGCAAATACAGAAAGGTAAAAGTGATAGTTTTAATGCTAGAAAACAGTCTGACGTTGTTATAAAAGACCCAAGCTGTGGAGAGGGTTTGAGATGGAGGGTCGATACTGACAATGTGGGCGTTTATGAAGCTCTTTTTGATTATGATGAGGATGAAGATGTTTCACACGCATGTTTTTTCTATGAAAAGGGTCAGCTAGATTTAATTTATCAGCAATATGTTCCTGCTATAGAGTTTGCAAAGGGGCGAGAGGCTGGCGTTAAAATGCGGTCCATAGCTGATTGCGTAGCTGGATATTTAACTAATTTTAATTATTGGTATCAAATAGCCGGAACTTCTCCAGAAGATGATATAACCATAGCGTTAGATCCATCAGACGACAACTATTCTGAAACAGAAATTAGATCTAATCAAGTTCCTGTAACGATTCTTGAGATAAAAAAGCTGGAGGGTGATCTTGTTGAAGGTGGTGAAGAAATTTTTGTTGTACAAACTGGCGAGTTTGAAATTAGAAATCAGTTTTTTACTGGTGAAGTAATAGAGCTAAAAGTCAACATTGGTGACGATGTGCAAGAGGGGCAGGTAATTATGCTCACCAAGTTTGGAGATACTACTAGAGAGGTTTTGTCAACAAAAGATGGGGAAATTACAGAAATAAAAGCAATTGGACCTATAGAACGCAGAGATGTTTTAGCGAAAGTGATTACTAAAAATTCAATATTGTGTCCTACCTTTATAGAGGGTGCGATTAGAACAATAGATGTTGAGGTTGATGAAATTGTTTCTAGTACTAGAAAAGTGATGGCTACAATTTCAAACACGATCACGTATCCGGCTGGAAGCTATGTAAAAGTCAAACCTAATGGAGAGTTTGAAGCGCCTTTCGATAATCATTCAATGTATCAAAATGAAAATTATTATGAAGTTGAAGATATTGTAGAAATTGAGGTGGATGGAGTATGGACTAAGGGTAGACCGGCAGAGCGAGATGATTATCCTTTGATGACCCCTATGGGAAGTCACAGGCCCGGAAAGCTTGAGTATCAAGGTGATGATGAATATAAATTTACCTTTTATACTGATTTAATGCCTAGTGCGAATTCGTATGATTATGGCGTAAAGGATGATAGAAGTGTAGAAATGGGGGATGCTCCTTCTGAGTTCTTTAGTGAAGAATTTATTCCCGTTCTTAGTGAAGTTAGCAGCACTTGGCATGTGTTACCTACGCTGAAAGAAGATTCGCCACCCCGGGTTGCGGGTGAGTGTTCTTTTAATGGTTTTGCAGATATACGAGAAGGGAAGATGGATTACAGACCTAGTGATGACGCTATTCAGCTTGGTATCAACACAAGTGCCTGTGGACCTCAAGACATGACTTTGGGTCAAGGCGGTTATCCTCCTTGTGGCGCTATTATGGAAAGTAATTTGACCACTGACGGATTTTATAAAACTGGTCCCGGAGTCGTAAATTCAGAAACTACAACGGTTACAGTCGAGGCGCCTACCACTAGCAATCCTAGGCTTGACGGATGTGAAACTCGCGATACAGGAGTTAATCTTAATTGCTATCTTCCTAGGTCGGTGACAAACAGCTTTAGTTTTGGGGCTAGTCCTTGCAGAAATATTGATGATGTTTTAAATTTTTGCGATGTGTGCGATAGAGACGTAGAGTGTATTCATCTTGAAACTAGTTGTCCCAGTAATTACAGTAATCAATTCAAAAGAGTTGAGTGTCAAGGTAGTATTATAAATATTTTTGGTGCCGGTTTAGACATGACGTATAATGGACCATCTCAAGATATAGAATTTATAAACAGTGCAAGACAGGCCACAGAAGGCGGCTGGGATTATGCCTATACCCTTGGGGATAGTGCTGACGCATCTTATGGAGAAACAGAAACCTATAGATGTTTTACGCAATTCAATTACGCCGGTGGCGCCGGTGGCGCTGGTGCAGCGGATTTTATAACAAACACTCCAGAATTTAGCTTTGGGTGTCTTGTTTCTACAGAAGAGGCTCCTTGTCCAGATGAAGAAAAGAACTATGCTTTAGGTGCTGTAATAACCGCGACCTACAGAAAAATAGTTCTAAAATCAAAATTCAATAAATGTGGGGATGATAGACTTCCTAATTTAAACTATAGTCATAAAGATTTAGTTGATACCAGCGCTCCAGATAAAACCTCTTTTCCCAAGGCGGCTATAGCAAAAAGTGTTGCTCTTAGCGAGGATGATGGATCGCTGGATAGTTATGACATTACAGAAGAGCAAAAACAAAAAATAAACGATAAACTGTCAGAACTAAATAAAAAGTACATGAGGGAGGATATTGATGCTCCTGTAAATGTCACCAGCGCAGATGTTGCTAATCTTTGTGGTCAGGGAGTTAATTTTCGTGACGGCGCGTTTTCTGGAGATGGTGTCGGTGTAGAATGTAGACCAGAAAACTTTATTCCAAATCTTCATGGTGATAAATACGGAACCGTCATCAATCACTTTGATAAATTACAGGATTTTTATAATGCTGTAAAAGATGCTGGATTATCCGATTCAGCAGCAGGAGAAATATTAGATAATTACTTATACGGCTCTCTTAGCAAACGTTGTAGCGAGCGTATGGATGGGGCTTATAGATACTCAAACACAGGGTTCATGTAAAATGGCGAGTGGAGATAGTCAAAAACAATATGGGCGAAGGTTTATAACACCTGTTTCTTGTACAGATTATCAGATCAATAACAATCTTTGTCCCGAAGATCCAGAAAATGTTTGTACTCAGATTGATGAAAACAAACCTCTTCCGGTTCCAAACTCTGATATAGAGAAAGAGGGTTGCGAGGATATCATGGGGCAATTTGCTCTTGATGTAATGGGATACGTCCCATCCGAAAGTATGGTAAAACCCATAGAACCCTCCTCTCTTGATTTAATAAATCCAACCATGAAGGGTGAAGTCACTAAAAAAATGTGTTCCTTGAAAGATTACTCTTTTACCATAGGAGATTGATGTGGTATTTAACCCTCATTTAAAACAAATAGAACAAAGAAAGAAATCTCAGGAAAAGAAACCTGAGCCAGAAAAAGAACAACAGCCCCCAAGCATGATCCAAAAGGCTTCAAATTTTGCTATAGCTTCTGCCAAATATGCTAGAAGTGGATTTAAAAAAGTGTCAGCAGAAGTAAAAGAAGGGAGATTGGCTATTTGCAAGGGCTGTAAATTTAGGGTGGGAGAAGAAGAAGATCCCAGTTGTAACAAGTGCGGCTGCCCCCTAAACATGAAGACTGAATGGGCCACAGAGTCATGCCCCATAGGAAAATGGTCTTCTACATTTGGACAATCTCAATCTGGAGGATGCGGATCTTGCGGCAAGAAAAAAACCTAACTTTACTAATTATTGTGTATCTACAATAGACAAACCTTTATCAAGGAGAATAAAAATGGCAACGATAGATTTTCAGGTAAACTACAGCAACGCGATGGTTCCGGGTACGGAAACCTTGTCGGGTTCTGGTCTTGGCTTTTTTGGAGCCACAGCCGGATCTTCCGTACAAATTGGTGCTTACCAAAGTAGCACCTTTGTCTCAAATGGTGACGGAAGCTCCACCAGTGGACAAACAAACAATGTAAAATACAAAACTTCCGTCTTTCCTAGCGGTCAATGTGT
>WLWF01001061.1_pt1 | contig 24251 bp, 27 predicted proteins | sample 6718331 | NCBI WGS metagenome assembly WLWF01 (sample SAMN12718692, study PRJNA515312) | sponge metagenome | isolation source: marine sponge | host: Mycale hentscheli | place: New Zealand: South Island, Marlborough, Capsize Point | collected 2003-05-01
GCCGACTCGCTATCCGAGCTATTCCCTCAGTTTTTAGACCGAATCACACCAAAACCGAGCAAAAACAGACAAAAACGGTCATTTTACGCTACGTAACAAGCATTATTTCCACTATAGCCCTTGACTTATGGGACCCTAGAAATTCCTAGGTGATTCGCGGCTGGGGGGCGGCATTCACCCCTATCTACAACATAAGAAAATTAGTTTGCCCTGTTTTAAACGACTACAATAATATGCGCTACCCACTTAAGTCAACTACACCATCAATGATCACAGATCTACACTAGAAAAAAAGAATCGTTAGTTTTCAAACACATATAAAAAAACTTAAATTATTTACTTATATTATTCTGAAAAATAGTGCTATATAATAAGTAAGAGACACAACGTAAGTATATACTTAAGATTTTTACTATTAGTATATATATTAATAAAGTTAATAACGTAAGTTATAACTTAAGTTTGTAGTCTTAAAACTATTTCCCCTAAACCATGACGAATCTACTCAAATATTATTTAATAGAAGTGGTCATGCTGAAGAGGGGATTCTTATTTCCACTATAGGGTAGTAATAAAATGAAAGATGCACTTCCTTTTAGTGTAGTTATAGCAAACAAGGTTCGTAAGGGTATTCGTAGTGGAGTACCAGTAAAAGATATTATGGGTTCGATACAGAAGTATCAGTACGCACCTGCTTCTACAACTACATTTTATAAACTTTATGGTGGTATAATATCGGAAGAGAAAGCTGATATTGTAAGTCGTATTGGTGATGTTGTAGTTCAACAGGCACTAGACGGTGACTTTAAATCTCAAGAGTTATATTTAAGATCTAAGGGAGGTTGGTCACCTACATCTACTGTAAATGAAGTAGAACAAGATGTTGATCCTGACACAGATGAAAGTGCCATAGACTCACTTATGGTATTATTAGGTAAGAGTTCTGACCCCGAACAAGGAAACTCTGATTATGATGCAGACGAAAAGAATTACGGCTGACGTACTTAGGGACTTACCCACTGAAAAAGTACAAGCCTTATTAAAACAACTGGGTCCTAAGAAGTCAGAGGAACTAAGACATAACTGGAGTTTTTGGGCCAGACCTGAACAACTTGAACCTGATGGTAGTTGGAATGTTTGGGTAGCTCTTGCTGGTAGAGGATGGGGTAAAACTCGTGCTGGAGCAGAGTGGGTTAGACATAGAATACGTAAAGGTGATAAAATAGTCCATTGTGTGGCTCCAACTAAAGGTGATGTTCGTCGCGTGATGGTTGAGGGTGACAGTGGGCTATTAAGTGTATGTTGGGCTGGAGATAAGACATATAAGAATAAGGTAATGGGTTATCCTGTTTGGTCGCCTACGAATAATACCTTAACATGGGAGAATGGGGCTAAAGCTGTATTCTTCTCAGCAGAGGACCCAGAACGATTACGTGGTCCACAGGCATACAGTGCTTGGGCTGATGAGTTATGTGCTTGGAGAAACGCACAAGAAACTTGGGATATGATGATGTTTGGTTTACGGTTAGGTCGTAGGCCACAATTATTTGTAACGACAACACCTAAGACAACAAAGTTATTAAGGGCTATACTAGAAGATGACAAGACAGTTATCTCTAAAGGGTCTACATACGATAATTCAGCTAATTTAGCAGATACGTTTCTAGATGCTGTAAGAAAGACATATGAGGGAACTCGTCTTGGTAGACAGGAACTCTATGCTGAAATACTAGACGAGGCTTCTGGGGCTTTGTGGAGTAGAGAGTTACTAGCTAAATGTGAGATTAGAAAGGGTGATGTACCTGACCTAAACCGTGTTATCGTATCTATTGACCCAGCTATAACATCGAAGACAGACTCTGACTTAACTGGTATTGTAGTTGCAGGAGTAGATGTAAACGGTGTAGCTTATGTACTAGAAGATCATACTGGAAGATACACACCTCAACAATGGGCATCTAAAGCAGTAAATCTCTATTACGAGCATATGGCTGATAGAATTGTAGCTGAGAGAAATCAGGGTGGAGATATGGTAAGACATACTCTTCATACAGAAGATGAAACAATCCCAATTAAGTTAGTACACGCTTCAAGAGGCAAGATGGCAAGAGCCGAACCTGTTTCTGCACTTTATGAGCAAGGTAAAGTAAAGCACGTTAAGGGATTAAACGAATTAGAAGATCAGATGGTACAGTGGGAACCTTTAGGGTCCAAAGGGTCACCAGACCGTCTTGATGCTTGCGTTTGGGCAATAACGGACCTTTCATTAAATGGATACGCCAAGCCCCAGTTGAAGTTGGCATATAGTAACGCACAAGGCTTAAAATAAAATGGTTGAAAAGCTCTCTGAAACAAAAGCCAAGTCTTATCTTGGTGTAGCTGGTGATAATACCACAAATGGTCAAATTAGAGCAGATGAATTTCTGCCAGAGTTACGTGGTAAACGTGCTATACGTAAATACCGTGAAATGAGAGATAACGACAGTACGATTGGTGCTGTCATGTATGCAACAGAACAAGTACTAAGAGATGTTGATCTTAAGGTTATGCCATCAGATGATTCTGAGGCGGCTAAGAGAGAAGCTGATTTTGTAGAATCTATATTTAACGATATGGAACATACATTAGACGATCATATATCAGAAGCTATATCTTCTTTATCTTATGGCTTTGCTTGGTTTGAAGTTGTATATAAAAGAAGGATTGGACCGCAAGAGACTTCTGGTAAGAAGAACTCTAAATATACTGATGGTAGACTAGGTGTACGTAAGATATGTTCTCGCGCACCTTGGACAGTTAGCAGATTTGAAGTAGACCACAAAACAGGTTATGTAAAAGGTTTATATCAGGATGTTGGTTTTCGTGGTAATACACACTTTATTCCTTCTTCTAAGAGTCTTTATTATAGAACTACTACTGTTAATGGAGATCCTTCTGGTAGATCCATACTTAGGAACGCTTATACTTCTTATGAGTATCTTAATAATATACAGTCTATTGAGGCTATAGCTATTGAAAGAGAACTAGCTGGTATTCCAGTAGCTCGTATTCCAGCAGAGTATTTATCTACAGACGCTTCTAGTGGTCAAACAGCATTCGTAAATAACCTTAAGCAAATACTTAGAGATGTTAAGTTTAACGAACAAGGTTATATAATACTACCTTCTGATACATATCCAGACAAGGATGGTAGTCCAACAAGTCAAAAACTAGTTGATGTTGAATTAATGTCTTCTAACGGATCTCGAAACATAGATATAGATCCTGTTGTCAGAAGATACCAACATGACATAGCAAGAAGTGTATTATCTGAGTTTCTTATGCTTGGTGGTAATACTGCTGGTTCTTATGCGTTGTCTAAGTCTAAGACTGACTTATTTCTACGTGCATTAGAAAGCTACATACAATCTATAGTCGATGTCTTAAATAAACAGCTTGTAGAACGTCTATGGCAATTAAACGGACTAGACTACAATCTAATGCCAACTATTGTAGCTGGTGATGTAGCTCCACACGATCTAAGAGAAATAGCTTCTTTCCTACGTAACTTAAATGGTGCAGACATTAATGTAAGTGATCACCCAGAAGTTATAGAGGATCTTATGAATATTGCTGAACTTCGATATGATGCAAATGCAAAAGTCATGGAAGAAGAGGAAGAAGTCGGAATAGCAGAGGAAGACGATGCCTAGTTTAGCAAATAGAGTATTTGACAACGGACTTACTGTTTTAGACACAGAAGCAAATAGAATAGATATAACTTCACAAGAAGCAACTACTTATGCTGAAGCAACATCTACATACAGTTTAGGTAACTCTACTTCATTAAGTATAGCCGCACCTTCAGATAGATCAGGTGGTGGTAGAGAGGTAGTAGCATCTGCTATATCAAATGGTTCGGTTACAGGTAACGGAACAGCAACTCATTACTCAATAGTAGATACAGGAAACTCCAGACTTCTTGCAACTGGAGCTTTAACTGCAAGTCAAGTCGTATCTTCTGGTAATACTTTTACACTAGGGTCATTTTCCATCGGTATTCCTGACCCTGCATAATAAAGGTCATGTAGTATGACAAGTAGGGTCCTACAAGAAAATACCGATTTAATACTTACTGAAAACAGTAATGTACTAATAAATGATAACTTTATTTCCATCGAGGGGTTTGTAACTGGAACACCAGTAGTATCAACCTCTTCTATTGGACAACAGCATAATATAACGTGTACAGGAATTACAACTAGTCCTGTTGTTGTATCAACGTCTAATATATCTCAGCAACATGATTTAAGCTGTAATATAATAGTTACTGGTAATGCTGTAGTAAATAATGCAGTCTTTAATCAGATTCATGGTCTACAAGTTGTAAGTTTCACAACAGGGCAACCTGTAGTTTCAAACAGTACCATGATAGAAGATGAAGCAATAAATGTTCCGTCTTTTACAACTGGAACTCCAGTCTTACAAACGACTGCTATAACCCAACAACATAATTTATCACCCTATAGTATATTAACACCTAGCCCTGATGTGGGAGAAACTGATGATCCTACTAAACAAGAAATTGAGGAATTAGAAGAGATGTTTGGTGGATGGGGAAGAAGAGCTTACGAAGTACCTGATGGAAAGCTAGTACAAGCTGAACGTGAAGTACAAAGAACTTATGGCGATGTTATATCAATAGATAAGAAAGCTAAGTCTTTAATTAAGTTCGGTAAGTCTGGTGATCTTACAGCTAATAATGCTTTAGAGACTATTTGGACTGTAGGTGGAAATGAGACTTACGTAACTGGCAACACCATCGCATACATATCATCATCTTCAGCTTCAGATACGGAAGAGATAACAATAGAGTCTCATACTGTAACTGGAACAGGTGTAAACAGTGTATTTACTTTTGTTACACAGAATGTAACTTTAAATGGTCAAACTCCTGTAGCTTTATCAACACCAGTTGCTCGTGTATCAAGAGCTTATAATAATGGTAGTTCTGAATTAGTTGGTAGGGTTGTTGTATATGAAAACACATCAGTTTCAAACGGAATACCAAGTGATGTAACTAAAATACATATAGATATACCTGCTGGTTTTCAACAGTCATTTAAATCAGCTACAACTTTTAGTTCTTCGGATTATTTTATACTAACTGGTACTTACGGATCTGTAAGTAAAAAACAATCTGCATCTGTAGATTTCTATCTAGAAGAAAGACAAGCAGGTAAGGTGTTTAGGCAACTAGGTTCGTTTACTGCATCTTCTGATGGTGGAGCATTTGATATAGAGTTTGACCCATCTATTATAATAAAGAAAAACTCAGACGTTAGGTTTAGGGCAGATACATCAACAAATAACTCTGTAGTATTTGCAATATTTAAAGGTTATTTAGCTTCGGTGACTACCTAAGAGTACATAAGAAAGAGAGTCAATAATGGAAGTAGGATCAAGAGTGTCTTGGAACAGTTCTGGAGGAACAGCTCGTGGCATTGTTCGTCAAATCGTTAGTAACGGAAACGTACCTAACATACCAGTTAAGGTTACAGGTACTAAAGAAGAACCTGCCGCTCGTATTGAGATTATTGATGATGACGGTAAGCCTACAGGTCAGATGGTGGGTCACAAGGTTTCTACTCTTCGTAAAGGTCAGTACGCAACTGATATATTTACTACCCAAAGAGAAGCCATTGCAAGAAGTATGGACATGGGTTTAAATGGAGAAACTCATATACACGAGTATGATGGTCAAGCTGTGTTTATGCCAGCAAAGAGTCACGAAGAGTATATAAGATACTATGAAGTAGAAAGCTACGGTGAAAGACCAGAAGAGATGCAAATGGAAACACCTTCAGCAGATCGTATGGAAGCACTAAGAGTTATTATACAAGAGATTATGAAAGAAGAGTTTGCTAAAGCTGAATACCAAGGTGAAAAGGTAACTTTAAATAAACCTAGACGTATTCAAGGTGGCAACAAGAAATTTGAAGTGTTTGTTCAAAGTGGAAGTAAAGTAAAGAGAGTTACATTCGGAGATCCTAACATGGAGATCAGAAGAGATAACCCAAAAGCTAGAGCTAACTTTAGAGCAAGACATTCCTGCGATACAGCAAAAGATAAGACATCTGCTAGATACTGGTCTTGTCGTATGTGGGAAGGAGGCACATCAGTGTCTGATTTAACTAAGAATATAGAAGGTCAAATACTAAAGACTGACGAAGAACAACGTCTAGTCTATGGTTGGGCCTCAGTCGTTTCTGAAAAGGGTGAACTTGTAGTTGACCGTCAGGGCGATGTGATTGAACCTGATACGCTCGTAAAAGCCGTAAATAACTTTATGGAATATGTACGTGTCGGAAAAGAAATGCACAAAGGGGGTCAAATTGGTGCTGTTATACACTCCATGCCTATCACTAAAGAAATAGGTGATTCCCTTGGCATACAGAGTGACCGTGAGGGCTGGATTGTGGCTTTCAAAGTCTATGACGATGATGTCTGGGCTAGAGTCAAGTCTGGTGAACTAGCGGCCTTCTCTATTGGGGGTCGTGCAAGCAAGGAGGACTACAGTGCCTAACCTTTTAAAACAGCTTGAACTGGAAGAATTGTCTTTGGTGGATAGACCAGCAAATGCACAGGCAATGGTTTCTTTGTACAAGCGTGATAATTCCAATGGAGAACATATGGAACAGAAAATTGAAAAAATGTCTGATGACATGAAAGCCAAACTAAAGCCATACATGGATAAGGGTATGTCTGAGGAGGAAGCTATGAAAATGTATCAGAGAGATATTAAGAAGGCTGATGAAGCAGTTGCTGAAGAGCTTGAAATAAAAACACTTAAAGCAGACAACGAGCGACTAACAAAATCGCTTGAAGAAGCAGGTTACATTGTTAAGTCAGATGTAATTGAGAAAAAAGTTGAACCAGAGTATGTTGAGTACGATGGGGAACAGATCAATAAGGCAGATATACCTGCGCCTATCTTAAAGGCTCTTGAAAATGCTGAGATCGAAAAAGCTGACATTGAGTTAACTAAACGTGCAGAGGAACTACTTCCTCATTTTAATGTAGCTGTAGCTAAACCTTTAGTAAAATCTTTTGCTGAAGATGAGGCAATAATGGAAGCTCTAAAAGCGGCAGATAAGACGTTTTCAGAATCCATGAAAGAGTTTGGTAAGTCAGATGCAGATGGCGAGTTTGCTACTTCTTCTGATAAACTAGACGCTCTTGTAAAGTCTTACATGAGTGAAAATGAAATGAAAAAAGGAGACTACGCCAAGGCTTACGCTATTGTTGCTAAGACTGATGAAGGTAAAGCTCTTATTAATAAATCCTATAAAGGGGAATAACTATGGCTGTAATGCAATCTCGTGATAATCGCTCATACAATGCTGGAGCCGATCTATCATCTGATCAATTTAAATTCGTAAAACTTGGTGCAGGTACTGTTACTCGTGCATCGACTCTCGGTGAGAACTGTCTTGGCATTCTTTTAAATGATCCTACAAGCGGAAACGCGGCTACTGTGTGCGTATCTGGTAAGGTTATGGTAAAAGTTGGTGCTGTTGCAGTTGCGGCTGGAGCAAAACTATGTACTGACGCTAATGGTCTAGCCAAAACTGCGGCTAGTTCACACATCGTAATGGGCTACGCTAATGAAGCTGGCGCGGCAGGGCAAATAATTGCTATGGAACTAATCCAAGGCGGTAACGCTGTATAATAGCATTTAGAAAGGAAATAACAAATGCCTCTATTAACACCATCTCAGGTACATATTGATCAGCCGTTAAGCAACTTAACGCTCGCTTATGTACAATCAAATGAAAACTTTGTTGCTGATAAGGTTTTCCCTGTCGTTGGCGTTGCTCGTCAATCAGACAAATACTATGAATATGACCGTGCGAATATGAATCGTACAGGTGATGTTCAGAAACTAGCTCCACGTACCGAAGTAAACAGAATCGGTATGTCACTTTCAAACTCTTCATACTATGCAGACGTTTACGGTCTAGGTATGGACTTCGATGAGCAAACATTAGCTAACGAAGACTCAATGTTGGAAGTAAGAGCCGCTGGTGCAGAAACTCTAGCTATGCGTCTTATGATACATAGAGAAGAGCAATTCGCATCTACATTCTTTGCTAACGCTGTTTGGACAACTAGTGTGTCTGGTGCCGCTAACGGTGCAGGTACTCCAGTTTACTGGAACGACTATACTAACTCAACACCTATTGCTGATGTTACTTTAGGTAGTCGGACTATGATGCTTACTTCTGGTGGGTTTAAACCAAACACAATGGTTGTTGGTAAAGAAGTTAGAGACAAGTTAGTTAACCATCCAGACATCTTAGCACGTTTGAATGGTGGATCAACAGTATCTAATCCTGCACTAATAGTAGATTCTAAACTAGCAGAAATCTTTGGTGTAGAAAACTTCTACGTAATGGAAGCCGTGAAAAACTCTTCTGCTGAAGGTGTTGCTGAAAGTAATGCGTTCATCGGTGGTAAACACGCTCTTCTATGTTACACACCTTCAAGTGCTGGTCTTATGTCACCAGCCGCAGGTTTGACATTCGCTTGGAACTCGATTCCAGGGGCTAACAACTTAGGTATAACAGTTGAGTCATTCTCTGATGATGCTCTTAAGCGTCAACAAGTAGCTGAACACATCCAAGTTAAGATGGCATACGACATGAAATTGGTCGGTGCTGACTTGGGTTACTTCTTTAACGCTATCGTTCAGTAACTTTAATTTCTACTGTGGGGGCTGTAGTGGCCCTCACTTTTTAACCCGAAAGGAATTGATATGACCCGATATGAAAAAATGCCTATGCAATTTGATAGGCCACTGTTTGTAAAAGAAGAGTTTAATTCTGCTGGAAGAGACTGGAAGAAGAACGACGAGTATAAATGGAAAGAATTAAGTATAGACGAAAACAAAGTTCTACAACTATACGCATTAAATTTCTTACACCATAACTCTGAATTAGAAACCACACTTAATACAGGCGATGGATTAGAAGCTCTTAATATAGAAAGTTTACATGGACTTGTAGACACTATAAACAAGAAAGTTGAAAGTAAGACTACCAGTAAAACTGAATTTGCACGTAAGAAATGTAAGAAGTCTAAGGTAGTAGATAAACAACGTGGCTTGATAAGAAGTTGGCGACGAAATTTTGGGAATCTGGAGAGTGATTAATGGCTTGGAGCTACAATCCTGCACAACTAGGAACTTCAACTGAAGCTGAACGGATTAATTCTGTCAGGTTGTTATTGGGTGATACAGATACTTCTGACCAACAAGTACAGAATGAAGAAATAGTATTTGGATTAGGCCAGACAAGTGATAACATATATTATGCGGCGGCATGGTCTGCTAGGGTTGTTAGTGCTAAATACTCACGTAAAGTTACCACAAGTTTAGATGGTGCTTTAAAAGCTGATTACTCTGATCTAGCAACTCACTACTCAAGTTTAGCTGAAACCTTAGAATATCAAGGTAAGAAAGCTGGTGGTGGATTTGGTATAAAAGCTGGCGGTATAGAGATCTCTGTTATAGATTCTGTAAGAGAAGATACAAACAGGGTTCCACCTTCGTTTAGAAGAGATAGATTTAAGAACCCACCTAGCTATAGCGGTAATGATTACTCATCTGATTTTGACTAAGGAATAGAAAATGTCTTTTAGAGCCTATGACTTAGCCAAACTAGTAGACGACTTTGGTGAAACTCTTACACTACGTAAGAGAACCACTGCTGGAACGTATAATCCTGCTACTGGTTCTATAGCTAACATGGCAACTACAGACTATTCTTTTGTAGGTTACTTCTATAATTATAATGTTGGTTTTATACCTACGTTAGATCAAGTAGAAAGAGGTAATAGAAAGTGCCTTATACCTGCACCTAACATAAGTGCCGCTCCTGAAATAGACGATCAAATATTAAGAGGGTCTGAAAAAGTAAACATAGTTCATGTTGTAACTGCTTATTCTAATGGCGTAGTACTTCACCACATATGCGATGTAGTAAGCTAATGAAGATTAAAGGTAAAATTAAAGTTAATAACTCTCTTAAAAAGAAGCTAAGTAAAATACCAGAGTTAGCAGAGGATATTGTAAGAAGAAGGTTATCTGAGATAGCAGACACTACAATAAGATTATCAACTCCTTTTGTTAAGTCAGGTGCTTATATAACATCATTTTCTTTTAGTACTGGAGCAGGTAGACCTAGAGGTTACACTCTTCATGGAAGACCTCAAGCTAATCCACAAGAAAGAGCGTCGGTTGGTATGCAACAGTTAATTGATGATATAAACAAAATACAAGATTTTTCTAAAGTAGGAACATTGTATCTAAGAAATAATGCTCCTCACGCATATCCTGTTGAACTTAAACATCGTGTTTTTGCTCAAATAAAAAATATAGAGGCGATTTATGGCTAGTATATATAATGACATAAGGGCGGCTCTAGAAACTCGACTTAGTAATATAAGTAATATCCCTTCTATTGCGTATGAAAATGTACCGTTTACTCCTGTAGTAGGAACTAGCTACGTACAAAGTAAGTTTGTTCCTACATTAAGAAGGTCTGCTGTTATGGGAAGTCCAAACCCACAGCAAAGGTATCAGGGATTATATGCTGTTACCCCACACACACCCGAAAAACTCGGTCCGTCTGTTGCTGATGATTTATCTAATGATATAATAGAATCTTTTGAAGCAACAACTGACATATCATTCACTAACTCGTCTAACGAGACAATAATCGTATCCATAGATTACGCTGAACGCCAGCAAGGTTTCTTGGATAGTCCTTGGTACTATGTTCCGATTAATATCGGATGGTACATTTACAAATAAATAGGAGATATTAAATGGCCTTTGCACAGGGTTCTAGATCCAGTCTGTCGTACATAGTCGAAAGCACTTTTGGTACAACACCTTCTGGTAACTTTACTACACTACCTTTCACATCACATTCTTTAAATCTAACTAAAGATATAATGGAAGGAAATGACATTCAAGCTGACCGTATGCCTAGAGTTAACAGGCAAGGTAACAGACAAACAAGCGGAGATATAGCTGTCGATCTACGTAGAGGTGATTTTGATCCTTTACTAGAAGCCGCAATGCTAAGTACTTGGTCTACTGACGTACTTAAAGTTGGCACAACACCTAAATTCTTCTCTATAGAAGATTATGCTTCTGACATTGATCAGGCAAGATTATTTACAGGTATGACTGTATCTACTCTTGGTATATCTATGGCTCCAAACCAAATGGTAGCAACTACTTTTGGTATGGTAGGTAAAGATATGTCAATAGGTCAAACACAGAAAACATTAAATGCTTCTGGAACATATGCTCCTTTTGATGCATACAGTGGTAGTATCGGTATAGGTGCTATAGGAACTGGTACACCATCATCAGTAGCTGTTGTAACAGGTATAGACTTTACACTAGAAAACTCATACGCTCCAACATTTGTTATTGGTAGTGATAGCGCACCATCTCTTGAGTACGGAAGAGCTGAAGTATCAGGTACAATATCTGCTTACTTTGAAGATGCCGCCTTAATAAACAGGTTCTTAAACGAAACAGAAACTGGAGTACAAGTTATTGTAAATGACCCAACTGGTTCTAATCCATATACATTTAAATTCCCACGGTGTAAGATTAACAGTGCGGATGTAGGTGTAGATGGTCCTACTAGTAGAATAGTAAGTATGGAATTTGTTGGTCTGTACGATACAGGTGAAACAAGCAACATGGAAATAACAAGAACATCGTAATCCCTAGCTAGGGTGGGGGATTGTCGGTGTCGGGTCTGGCCTTCCCCCAACTAAAATTAAAACCCGACTTTACAACCCGAAAGGAACTCGACATGGATTTAAAAGATTTAACACCTATAAATGATACTGTAAATGTACCGATTGTACATCCTACTACTTTTGACCCACTACTTAATGATGATAAGTCTGAGATGAGTATAACTGTTTACGCACCTCATGCTAAAGAGTATAAAAAGGCAGTTTTTGATCAAACTAATAGAAGATTAAAACAAGCTCAGGGTAAAAGAAAGGTAGATGTTACAGCAGAGGATCTTGAAGAATCAACCCTTGAGCTGTTAGCTAAAGCTACTAAAGGGTGGAACATTACTTACAACAAGGAACAACCTAAGTTCTCTGTTGATAAAGCAAAGGAGATTTACTCTGAGGTATTTTGGATTCGTGATCAGATTGAGGAGGCTGTTTCTACCTCTCTGGATTTTACGAAAGCCTGATTGAAGAACTAGTTGAGTTTGCTGAACACAGCTTTAAACTTAATGTTCCTGATCAAAATGGCACAACAGAATATGAACATTTAGAACAAGTTGAAAGGCAGACTGGACATAGACCACAAGCATTAAATGGACCCCAATTTCCATCGCTAGTGTCTCATATCTGGTCTGCCTTTGTTACTTTAAGCAACAGTAGAACTGCTGGTTTTTCTGGAGCTAACCCCTTAAGTTATGAACAAATAAAAGCATGGAAAGATTTAACTGCTACGCCAATTTCCACTTGGGAGGTCGAAGCAATAAAACGTCTTGATGAAGTATATATGAAGGTTAATAATAGTAATGGCTGATATTAAAGATATTCAAATATCAATAGAAGTAGATACCTTGCAAGCACACAAGGCTTTTGAATCTATAAAAAAAGATCAAAAGGATCTACAAAGGCTTTTTGAATCTGGAAGAATTAGTGAAAAACAATACGAAGCCGCTACTAAGTCACTTACACAAAGACAGAAAGAGTTAACTGCGGCTGTTAGAAGTGGTGGTAAAGCCTTTAGGCAGTATAATAACCGTTTAAATCAAGCTAAAAGTGGTTCAAATAAGTTTGGTATGGTATCTCAACAAGTAGGTTATCAGGTTGGTGACTTCTTTGTTCAAGTTCAGTCAGGTACTTCAGCTTTAGTTGCATTCGGTCAACAGGGTACACAGTTAGCTGGACTGCTCCCAGGGGTTGCTGGTGCTGTAATTGGTGTTGGTCTTGCTGTAGGAACTATGCTACTCAGAAGTTTTATGCAAGCTAAAGGTGAGGTTAAAAATCTTGAAGAGGCTTTAAAAAACACTACTGAGGCAACAGACTTATTTGAAAAAAGTATAAAAGGTATATCAGATTTAAATTTTCCTAATGAGATAAATAAAATAGACTCAAGTTTAAGATCTCTTCACGAAACTATGAAACAAATTGCTGAAATAAACATTTTCCTTGGCATGGAGCAAGCTATGGAAAAAATGAATATTACTGCTGGTTTTTTTGAAGTTATGCTTGACAGGTTTTTAAGACCGACAGGATCTGGTAAACGGGCTACTCGTCAAAAAGATTTAGAGGATCTTGGATTTAATAAGGGTGTAACTCTAGATCTGTATGATAAATACAATAAAGATATTAATAAAGCAATTTCAGAAAAAAACACAGACCTTATAATTAAATTATCTGCTGATTTTACTAAACTAGCTACATCAGAAGGCCATACAATAACTAAGTTAGGTAAGGATTATATAACAAACTTACAAAAACTAGCTATAGAAGCTTCTAGATATAAACAAATTCTTGTAGCTGACGAAAATAAATTTAATAAAAAACTAGGTGAGCAATATAAGGTTTTAGGCAGGACTCAATCTAAATTTTATGAAGTTCAGAAAAAAAATGAAATAGAGAATCAAAAGATTAGCCAAAGATACAGACAGAAATCTATGGGCTTTACTATGAGATCATTAAGTACTGATGAAAGTAAAGATATTTCTGATAGATATAGATTTAAAGCTATGGGTACTGAAGTTAGGCCACAAAAACCTATTTCATCTTTTGACGTAATAATGGCTCAAGAGCTTGTAGACCAAGAAAAGTTTAAACAGTCCAGAATTAAATTTGCAAAAGATATGGAAATTCTAGCTCAACAACTTGCCTTTAAAGGTGGTATGGAGCAAATGGCTGAAGGCTATGACCCAAGAGAAGAGCTTTTTGAAAAACTAAATGTAGAAGTTGAAGATAGAATAAAACTTTTAAAAGTAGAGTTAGAATACGGACAAGATAGTCTTGAACTTGAAAAAGCTATATTACAACAAGAAAAGTGGAGAGTATTAGAATCAGCTAAAGATAATAACTTAGGTGATTACCACTTAACTCTTTTAAATGCCACACTCAATCAAGAAATAGAACTTCTACTTTTAGCTAAAAAACAGAGAGAAGAGAAAGAAAAACTACTAGAGCTTGAAGAACAAAGATTAGACTTTGAGAAGAAAATAGAAGGGTTCTTAGAGTCTGGATTTATGTCTATGATTGACGGTACTAAGTCTGTAACTGATGCTTTCAGATCTATGGCTAGAGATGTAATAAAAGAGCTATATAGAATACTTGTAGTACAACAAATAGTAAATCAAGCTAAAACTGCTATACAGAGTCTATCAGGGTTTGCATTTCCTAGTGCTAGTAGTAGTGCAATTACTAGTGGTCAGACAACTGCTTACGCTAATGGTGGTGTCGTTAATTCTCCTACTATGTTCCCAATGTCAGGTGGTAACACTGGACTCATGGGTGAAGCTGGACCAGAAGCTATACTTCCTCTAAAGAGAGGACCTAACGGTAAACTAGGCGTTGAATCATCAGGGGGGAGTGTTGTAGTTAACCAAACTATTAATGTCTCTACTGGTGTAGCCCAGACAGTAAGAAACGAAATAAAAACTCTTATGCCTCAGATAGCAGAAGGTGCTAAGTCAGCAGTCTTAGATGCTAAACGTAGAGGTGGATCATTTGGGAGTGCATTCGCATGAGCATAAGTTACCCACTAACCTTACCAACTGTAACTGGTATTCAAGATATTACATTCACTGCTGTTAATGCGGTAGCAATGTCTATGTCTCCTTTTACGTACAAGCAACAAGTATTTGCTCATCAAGGTCAAAGGTGGGAAGTTGATGTTACTCTACCGCCTATGAAAAGAGACAATGCTGAAGTATGGCTTGCTTGGTTAGTTAGTCTAAGGGGATTAAGAGGTACTTTTCTACTGGGGGACCCTAACAATGCTACTCCAAGAGGTTCAGTTGGAGGAACACCTTTAGTTAATGGTGCTAATCAAACAGGCGACACATTAAACATAGATGGGTGTACAGCTTCTCAGTCTCCTTGGATTAAAGCAGGTGACTACATACAACTAGGTTCTGCATCCTCTGCTTCATTACATAAGGTACTAGCTGACGCTAACAGTGATAGTAGTGGTCAAGTGTTACTAGATATATGGCCTAACATTAATGTAGCAAAAGCTGATAATTCTACTGTAGTTACTTCTAACACAGTTGGTGTATTTAGACTTAATGATAACACAAGTAACTGGAGTATCAATGATGTTTCAAACTATGGTATTACTTTTGGTGCAGTACAGGCAATAGTATGAGTAGAGATCTTACAGGTATACTATCTTACCTTGAGTTTGATGAAGTAAAGCCTTTCTTTGCTGTAGAGTTACTATTTGAAACTGGTACATCTATTGGTACAGCTACAACCTCTCTAACCGCTAGTATAAATGCAAGTCAAACTACTTTAACTGTTGAATCGGTTGCTGGGTTATTTTCTGACGGTACTGTAACAATAGGATCTGAAGAAATATCATATACAGGAATTACAGATCTAACTTTAACAGGTTTAACAAGAGGTTCTAATAGTACAACAGCCGCCTCTCATAGTGACAATGCAACAGTTACAGGTAACACTATACTTTCTGCACCTCTGTATTTTTGGACAGGTCTAGGTGATACAACAATAGATGGAATTACTTATATAGGTACTGGAAATCTTATGCAGATCTCTAATATACAGGAAACTGCTGAAATACAAGCCGCAGGTGCAACTCTCACATTTAGCGGTATTCCAGCAGATATGTTAAGTCTAGCTTTAAGTGTTCCTTATCAAGGTCGAATTGGTAAAATAAAATTTGGTTTGATTGACGCTGATAATAATTTACTACAACTTGAAACTGCTTTTAATATGTTACTCGAAAGTGGAATTGACATAGGTTTAGAAAATCCAGAACAATCAAATGTTCTTGTTGATATGTTTGTCGGCTATATGGATCAGATGAACATTGATGAGAGTCCAGACACAGCTACAATTAGTTTATCTCTAGAAAGTAAGTTATTAGACTTAGATAAACCAGTTATTAGAAGATACAACAACGAAAGTCAAAAAGCATTATTTCCAAATGATAAAGCGTTTGAGTTTTTAAATGACTTACAAGGTAAAGATCTAAGTTGGGGTCGAGCCAGTGAAACTAACTAATTGGAAAGATAACTTACTAAAATATATTGATGACTGTAAAGACAAGGGTTTTATATGGGGTCAATGGGATTGTCTTAAGTTTGTTAATGGTGCAGTTAAAGCTCAACGTAATGTAGGTTTTGCAGATGATTGGTTTGGATCTTACTCAACCCCAAGAGGAGCGGTACTAAACTACGCTAGGATTACTCGTTATGGAATATACAATGATATTATTGACGGACTAGATGATAGATTAAGTAGGTGTTTACTAGCTGAAGTTGGATCTATAGTTGCTATAAAGTCAGAGGGTGAGGTTCTGGGTTATTCTCTGGGAGTAAGGGTAGATAAGAGATCAGCTTTTGTTGGTGAAAAAGGTTTATTATTTGCTGAGGTAAATAGGTGTATTACTTGGAGTGTAGAATGAAAAAGATACTATTAGCTACTACATTCTTAACTTGTGGCCTAATTCCTACGGTAGCTCAAGCAGACATTGCCACTGCTACGGCGATTCTTTCAGCCGCATTTACTACTGCTGGTGCAGGATTTACTTGGACTGCTTTTACAAAAGCATTTGTAACTAATTTAGCTCTAGGATATGCTCTTAACGCTCTAGTACCTAAGCCCTCTGGATTAGAAAAAGGTTACACAGTAAATACTTTAGGTTCTGCCCAACCTACTGCTGTTATATACGGTAAAGTTAAAGTTGGTGGAGTAATATTCTATCAAGAAACAACTAACGACAATAAATACTTACACAGTTTAATTGCTTTAGCTGGACATGAAGTTGAGTCAATACAAAAAGTATATTTAAATGATGAAGAACTTACACTAACAACTTCCTCAAATGACTCTAACGGTTTACCGATATATGAAGTATCCTCTCCAACTAAGTACGCTGGTAAAGTAAGGATTAAATTACATTTAGGGGAAGACAACCAAGCGGCTGATGCAACTCTAGCGTCAGAGAGTTCTCAGTGGGGAGTTGATCATAAAGCAAGTGGTATAGCTTACATATACACAAGATTTGAATTTGATGCAGATGTTTTTCCAAACGGAGTTCCACAAGTAACAACTTTAGTACAAGGTAAAAAGGTTGTTCAAACTGGAAGTAGTACTGGAACTTATAGTGCTAACTCTGCACGTTGTTTAGCTGACTATTTAGTTTATAGTGGCATTGCTACTTACGATGAAATTGACAATAGTTTACTTACAACAGCAACAAGTGTATGTGATGAAAACGTAACTCTTTCTGGTGGTGGAACAGAAAAAAGATATGAATGTAATGGTATGTTTACAACTGATTCAGCGCCAAAAGAAGTTATATCTGGAATGTTAGCTTCAATGGGTGGAATGTTGTGGTACAGCCAAGGTAAGTGGAAAATGAAAGCCGCCTCCTTTACAAACCCAGTTCTTAATTTGGATGAAAATGATCTTGTATCTGCTTTATCAATTAAAACAAGAAACTCAAGAAGAGACGGTTTTAATAAGATTGTAGGTACTTTCAGAGGGGAAAAAACTAATTGGCAGACAACTAATTATCCAGCAGTAACTTCAACAGTATTTTTAGGTGTAGATAACAATCAAGAAAACACTGTAGAATTAAACTTTCCTTTTATATCGAACTCCCCTCAAGCACAAAGGGTATCTAAGATTTCTTTGTATAGGAACAGAGAGCAGTTATCAGTATCTGGAATTTATGGATTAAGAGCGTTACAGTTAACAGTTGGTGATATTGTTAGGCTTAAAAACGAAAGATTAGGATTTAAAGATCCTGACGACAGTTCTTTAGGTAAGTTATTTGAGGTTGTTGATTGGTCATTTGGACTAGATTCTGAGATGTCTCTACAATGTAATATGGTTATTCAAGAAATTAGCTCAGGTATATTTGATTGGGATGCTGACGAAACAGCATTTGAAACTAACAATACAACTCTACCTTCTCCTTTCTTTGTTCCAGACATAGGAATAACTCTTGGTCAAGAACTGAGAATAGTTAATGAACACGTTGTTAATGTTTTAAGTGTAACAACAACAGCAAGTGCTAATGAGACATCACAAGTTGATAAAGTAGAAGTTGAGTATAAAGAGCAATCAGAAAGTGATTTTAAATCTTTAGGGACTGGTAAATTAGGGTTGTTTGAAATACTTGATTTAGAAGCATCTACAACTGGTACAACTTATAACGTAAGAGCAAGAGCTATAAACTCACTAGGTGTTAAAGGAACTTATGCAACAGCTTCCGTTGTTTTCTTACCAGAAGCAACACCGCCAGCTAATGTTACTAATTTTAGTTTTAGTATTTCTTCTGGTACACTATTTTTAAAATGGACTGCTGTTGCTGACTTAGATTTAAGTTATTATCAAGTTAAGCATAACTCTTTAACATCTGGAGCCACATGGGATAACTCAAGTTTTGATCCTATTGGTATAGAAAAAATAGCAAGGCCAGCAACAAGTGCGGCTCTACCAGCTTTGTCTGGAACATACTTAATTAAAGCATATGATAAAACTGGAAACGAAAGTGTTACAGATACGAGTTTTGTTATTACTGCATCACAATTGCCAGCGTTAGGTGTGTCATCTACACTAACAGAAAACCCTAGTTTCTCAGGAACTAAAAATAACACTGCTATTAATTATGTATCAGATCCTGATGAATTAAGATTGTTTGGGATGAATGCTGGTCAGAGTGGAACTTATGAGTTTAGTAACTACATAGACTTAACAACTTCTAGAACAGCAACGGTATCTTCAGAAGTTGTATTTACAAGAGTTCAAATAAACTCTGGTTTATGGGATAATATACCTCAAAACTGGGATACTTGGCCTGAGAATTTTGATGATTGGACAGACACTGATGTAGGGTTCGACGATAATTTTGTTTTAGTAGAAGTTTCTGCAACTAACGATGATCCTAATTCTGGCTCTCCAACTTGGGGTTCATATACAGCCGCAAATGGTTCTCAAGTAGTTGGTCGTGGTTTTAGATTTAGAGCTACACTGTCAAATACAAACCAATTTGTAACACCCTCAATTTCAGTATTAAAAGGAACGGTAGGATACTAAATGTCACAACATGATATGAACATAGCTAATCAGACTTCAGCTAATGCTAGAGCGGATATTAATAACGCTTTAGGTGCATTAGTTAGTCTTTCGTCAGGTACAAGCGCACCATCAACTACCTTTGCTAATATGCTGTGGTATGAAACTGACACAAACACTCTTTACATAAGAAACGAAGCTAACAGTGGTTGGGTAACGATTGGTATTATTAATGGTTCTGCGTTTGAAGCAAAAGTAGCTATAGCATCTCAATCTGAAGCTGAAGCTGGCACTGAAAACACAAAAACAATGACTGCTTTAAGAGTTAAGAATGCAATAGATCAAATAAGCACTGGCTCTATCGGTGTGGGTCAAACGTGGCAATCATTTTCCACTAGTAACCGTGTAAATAATACTTGGTATCAAAACACAACTTCTTTACCAATACAAGTAGCAATTAACTGTAGAGGTGGTAATGGTAGTGGAGAACCAGCAATTTATGTTGGTACAGCAACAAACTCATATATAACAATAGCAACTTGGCCTTCGAATGATGGTGAATACGAAAGGTCTGCATTTAGTTTTATTGTGCCAGTTAATCATTACTACAAACTAACATCTGGAACTAGAATCCATTGGTCTGAACTAAGGGCTTAAATACTTAATATAGGAATAAAATATGGCTGATCAAAAGATAAGTGAACTTACCGCCCTTACTGGGGCAAACCTTGCAGATGTTGATGCTTTTGCAGTCGTTGATACATCCGCAGTACAAACAAAGAAAATAACATACGCTGAATTAAAAACTGCATTAGATACTGGCACTGGTTTTGTAAGAATTACTGGCGACACTATGACTGGTAATTTGTTATTTGGTGATTCTGTCCAAGCTCAATTTGGAGATTCTCAGGATTTAAGAATTTATCACGATAACACACATAGTTATATTCAGGACGCTGGTTCAGGACAATTAAAATTTAAGACAAATGGAGCCGCTGTTCAAATCATTGACGGCTCAAATAACCTTATGATTAATGCTCAAACTGGTTCATCCGTAGATCTATACCATTCTGGGTCATTGAAACTCGCAACTACATCTAGCGGAATTTCTGTAGACGGTGATATAACTCTAGGTGATAACGAAAAAGCTATATTCGGTGCTGGGTCTGACTTACAGATATATTCAGATGGTTCTTACTCTTATCTACAAGAAGGAGCTGGTACTTCTGGAATAAGAATTACAAGTGACAATCAAGTAGCAATTCGCAAGCACGATGATGAAGATATTGCAGTTTTTAACATAGATGGTGCTGTTCGTTTTTATCACAACAACGCACAAAAGTTTTCCACAACCTCCACAGGCATAGACATAACTGGCACAGTGACTTCTGATGGGCTGACTGTGGATGGGGATGTTGCTTTAAATGGCATCACGACTTTTACAGACAGTAATGTACGTGTGGATTTTATGGAAAGCGACACCACAGATGTAAATAGCCGCCTTCAAATTTCGTCTGGCTCAATGTTATTCAGAACGATAAATGATGCAAAAAGTTCTGCTACTACTCGAATGGAGATTAACAATTCCACAGGCGACATCAGTTTCTACGATGACACAGGCACTGCAAAGTTCTTCTGGGATGCGAGTGCTGAGAGCTTGGGTATTGGCGAAGTACCACAAACTGATTTAAATATAGCTTATAATCACTTACAAATTGGTAAACCTATTAATATTATGGGTGCAGATACTACTGGCGGCCTTTGGTTGAGCAGTGGTGCTTTCTTTAATACTGGGGGCAACTGGGAGTATTTAGTTTCTTCTGAAACCGTCTCATCACTTACTATGACCAATAGTATTCCTTTCAGGTTCAGGTATGCGGCGGCTGGAACGGCTGGTAACACTTTTTCTTGGTCAGAAGCACTCCGCATCGACGATGGTGGCTCCTTGCTGGTGGGGACAACGAACACAGACCCAGCGTTTAATAATGTAACTGGTCAGTCAATGGCCTCTACTGGTCAGCTACAAGTTACACGAGATGGTGGCACAGCCGCATTATTTAACCGAAAAACTAGCGATGGCGAGATTGTATCGTTCCGCAAAGACGGCGCTACTGTAGGTAATATTGGTACTGCTAGTTCTACTACTTACGTTGCTGGAGATGCTTCTGGAATCCGTTTAGGAGGCACTGCGTTTATGCCCTCAACAACAACAGGTGCAAATAAAGACGCCTCTGTTAGCTTAGGACACTCGGCTGTACGCTTTGCTGACATCTACGCCACCAACGGTACAATCCAAACATCTGACCAAACCGAAAAGCAAGACATAGCCGCACTTACTTCAACCGAAATGCTAGTAGCAAAGCGTATCTCAACACTATTCAAAACATTTAGATGGAAAAACAAAGTTGCAGCCAAGGGTGATAATGCTCGTACTCATACAGGTATTATAGCTCAAGATGTACAGGCGGCTTTTACAGCAGAAGGTTTAGATGCTGGTGATTACTCATTGTTTATCTCAAGTACATGGCTTGTAGATTCTGAAGGTGATAAAGTAGCAGAAGGTACAGAAGGTGCAACAAGTAAAACTAGAATGGGCATTAGATACCCTGAGTTATTATCTTTTGTAGCCGCATACAACGAACAACGATTTGCTTCTATTGAAACACGATTAACAGCATTAGAAGGATAATAAAATGGCAATTACATATACTTGGTCAATACCTAATTGCGAAAGAGAAATCGCAACAGGCGGTATTAAAATTATTCACTGGAGATGCATAGGCATTGACGGTGATCACTCATCTTCAAACTATGGTACAGTAGGTTTAACATTTGATTCAACTGATGCTGACTTTGTGGCTTATGAAGATGTTACTCAAGAGACAGCACAAGGTTGGGTGTGGGAACACATATCGCAGACTGATGTTGAGGCATTAATAGCTTCAGAAATAGAAAAGCAGAAAAATCCAACTGAAGGTTCAGGGCTACCTTGGGCATAATTTAACAACAACAAAAGGAGAATACAATGGGCGAGAAAAAAACAACTCCCATCGTTATAAATGATGTAGAATATAATTTAGAAGATATGACTGAAAAGCAAAAAACTATAGTTAATCATATTGTTGATTTAGATCGTAAGATTGGTAGTGCTTTATTCAATGTAGATCAACTACAAGTAGGCAAGAAGGGTTTTGAAAATATGCTAATTCAAGACATAGAAAACCCACAAGAAGAAGTTAAAGATGCTGAAGTAGTAGAATAATTTCCATCAGTACCCTCATTTTCCACTGATGGGGGTACTCTTTATTTCCACTGAAGGGGTATAATAAATGTCAAACTTAAAGATTTCTCCAGAGGAACTAGAGGAGATGTTAGATAGGTCAGCTAAACGTGCTTTAGAAAGTATTGGCTTGACAGATGAGAATGCGGCTAGGGATATAAGGGAAATGAGATCCTTACTTGATGCTTGGAGAGAGACACGTAAGTCTATCTGGAATACAACTGTTAAAATAGGAACTGTTGCTATACTTACATTTATAGCTGGTGCTGTATGGATGAGCTTTAATGGGAAGTAAATTATGAAATCATTTTTTATATATACAGGAATAGCAATACTTGTAGTTTTTATGTTAATGATGGCTAAACAAGTGTATGCTGAAGGTTGTGATAGTGCTACTAATGCTAACTGTATAGAGACTAATAGTAATACAACATCTACTGTTAACTCTAATTTAACATCAGAGACTACAGTTAAGTCACCTCCACCTTCAGCTATGTCACCTACAATTAATAATTCTAACTCAGATTTATGTACAATAGGTGTCTCAGGTGCAGTTCAGACACAAATACTAGGTATATCAGCAGGTGTTACAACCAGAGACATGAACTGTGAAAGATTGAAGAACGCTAAAGTTCTTTATGATATGGGAATGAAGGTTGCGGCAGTATCTGTACTCTGCCAAGACAAAAGAGTATTTGAAAGTATGATGAATGCTGGAACACCGTGTCCATTTGATGGTCTTGTAGGTCAGCCAGCTAAAGACGCATGGAACAATAACCCTCATCTAATACCTGATGCTAAGACAGGTAAGAAAGAAGAATGGGATGAAGATACGAAGAGTACAGCTACAGGTGCTGGTGCTGTTGGTGGGCTGTTGCTTGCCCTCTTATTTATCCTCTGAGCTACTATATGGAAGAACAGATAATGTAGCTAAGTATGTAAGTACTTGGGATATGTCAAAAATACTTCCTCCAGAAGCAGGTTTAGAAGTACAGGGAATCTTTCATAAGTATACAATCACTAAGGATTCAGGTGCAGATGCTACAGTTTCTATAGTTAATAAGAATGCTAATGGGTCAGGTAACATATATGAAAGGTACGATAACTGGGATCAACTACCTAGTAATACTAAGATAGGTTTTGATGTTGTTACACCATCATTAGGAACTCGTTGGGGTGATGGGAGTATAGGCGTAACAGGAGATGCAACACTCAGTGATGTTATTGTAGCATATAACTACAGATTTGATCCTTGCTTTATACCGTTAGCAGATCCTAGCTGTCCAGACTATGAGAGTGCTTTATATCAATACCTTCTAGATAACAACTTAATAGATAATGAACCTGACATAGATGATCCATATTATGATGAATGGGTAAAGTTTCAATTAGATCGTAAAGCTGAACAGAAAGAAGAAGAAGCTAAGAAAGAAGAGAAGGCTAAAGAGGAAGAGCAAGAAGAATTAAAGATGGAGAGAGCCTTATCTGTAGCAGGAGCGGCAGAACAAATAGCCAACCCAATGCAACAACTTGCTATGATGCAACAGTTAGCTTCTACAGGTACACTAGATAGTTACTACGGTGCAACACTAGAAGGTGGTACTTACGAAGATAGTATAGAATTAAAAGA